>Ga0209643_1000228_pt1 | contig 132552 bp, 119 predicted proteins | sample AutmiccBRH37_all_FD_187383 | JGI IMG/M metagenome (GOLD analysis project Ga0209643, IMG submission 187383) | Deep subsurface microbial communities from Mt. Terri, Switzerland - Autotrophic microbial communities BRH/37_all (SPAdes) (version 2) | ecosystem: Environmental > Aquatic > Deep...
CTAGAACTACTGGCGGCTCTGCACTGGTATTTCTACGCATTGCAAAAATCACAATGCTAGAACTACTGGCGGCTCTGCACTGGTATTTCTACGCATTGCAAAAATCACAATGCTAGAACTACTGGCGGCTCTGCACTGGTATTTCTACGCATTGCAAAAATCACAATGCTAGAACTACTGGCGTAGGTGGGAGATAAGTGGTACTAAGCCCCTGGATAACGGTTTCTAATATTCAAAACTCCACCTGAATAAAGAATCCTGTTTATAGGAGGTCAAGGACAAATGGCAGTATTAAATTGGAAAAGTGACAGTATGGATGAAATAGTAAAAGGCTGTCTTCTGATAAGCGAAGCAAAAAAAGGTACTACTAGAAATGAAAAACCGTTTTTAGGTATGAAATTATCAAATGGAACAGATGTTATTGATGCAAAGAAATGGGATTATAATGATGAAGTTCCACTAGTGGGCGATATAATATATATAGAAGGTAAGACGAATGAGTATTTAAACAACCGTCAGTTAATTATACATAAGTTTAGAACTGCTTTAGAAAACGAATATAACATTTCAGATTTTTTACCCTCTTTGAGTGTAGAAAAAATAAAAGATTTAAAAAATGAGCTTCAAGGTTTTCAAGCTGCTATTGGAGAAAAATATAGAAACTTCATCCAAGAAATTATGAAAAATACTCAAGAAGAATTCTATAAAGCACCTGCTGCTAAAATGCATCACCATGCCTACATTGGTGGATTATTGGAGCATTCAATTGCTGTATGTAAAAGATCAATAGCATTGGCTGAATTGTCAATGGTGACAGTTAATAAAGACCTACTTATTACAGGAAGCGTCTTACATGATGTTGGTAAGATTTATTCATATGAATATACCAGACCACCAATTCAAATGAGTTCAGAAGGAAAGCTTCTAGACCATATAGTAATTGGATTAAATATGATTAATGATGCTTACAGAAATAATATGCATCTAATCACCAAAGAAGATTATTTGCATTTACAACATATGATAGCCTCTCATCATGGAAAACTCGAATGGGGTTCACCAATAGTTCCTAAAACTATTGAAGCTGAGATACTACATACAGCAGATAATTTGGATGCAGTAGACTTTAAATATAATACGGCTATGCAGGATAAATCGGAAGACCAGGAATGGTCTGAATGGATAAGAGGACTTGGCAAGGAAGTGTGGGTAAAATAGACACTATTTTTCATAGAAAACTATTTAATTATGGTTAGATATGTCTCAGATTTAATATTTGTAAAGTATTTTATGAAATTATTGTGAATTTTTGTAAATAAATGAATATCTAAGCAGGATTTTGAGTTTTATTACATAATATATCTTACACAGTTCAATTTTTTTTATATATTCAGAGGAGATTTTCAATTATGGAAGAAACCAGGCAAGCAAACTCAACAAAACTCGAAATTTTTACCTTTGGGCGTTTTTTGGTGAAACGTGGAGATAAGGCATTATCAGAAGATGCCAATCGATCTTACAAATTATGGGAGCTCTTTAAATACCTTGTAACAAATAGAGGCAAATGTATTCTTCCAGAGGTAATCTTCGAAAACCTATGGCCCGATAAAGATTATAATGATTCTAAACGTGCGTTACGTACATTAGTTTATCGCCTTAGGCTATTGCTTGATAAAGATTCAACTTCAAATAATAACTGTATTATGTTTTCACATGGTGGCTATATATGGAGACCAGATTCAGAAGCCTGGTTAGATTTGGATGAGATTGAGGATCTATATAAGAAAGCACAAGAAGTTAGGGACTCAAATCCAACTGAAGCTATGAAGGTATACAAAGAGGCTATCACTCTATATAAGGGTGACTTCCTCCCTGAAAGTTCTTATAGCGAATGGGTAATACCCACAAGGAATCATTTTCAACATCTTTATATAAAATGTGTTAATGAGCTATTAGAGTTACTTGAGGAGCAATCATTGTATTCAGAAATTGTGGATATATGTGAGAGTGTTTTCATAGTAGAACCATATGAAGAAGATTTTCATCTTTATTATATGGAAGCTCTTGTTAAAGAAAAAAAGGTAAAACAGGCCAGAAGTCACTATGAGTATATAACTGCTGCTTTGTATAGGGAATTAGGTGTAAAGCCTTCACCTGAAATGCGTGAAATATATCGTGTTATGCATTCTAATGGTGATAATGTAGAATATGACCTGACTTCTATTCAAGAAAGCCTAGGGGAAAAGAAAGAAGACCAAAAAGCTTTTATATGCGACGCTGATGTATTTAGATACATATATAAGTTGGAAAGAAGAAGACTGGAAAGAAGTGGACAGAGTGTTTTCCTAGCATTATTAACAATAGGGAACTCAGATTACGGAGTACCTCCAAAACCAGTTTTAAAGGATGCCACAGAAAAATTACTACATGTTTTGCAGGAAACCCTACGTAAGGGCGATACCATCACGCAATGGAATGATGCACAGATACTATTAATGCTCCCAGGGTTAACCTTGGAGCAGGGGGATAGTGTTCTAGCTAGAATACAGAAAAACTTTAAGAAATATTATAACCTAGGAGAGATTGTAATTAGAAGTAAGATTGAACCTGTTATACCACTATAATCCTATATTACTATAAGCCGTTGAGATTGTAAAACGGTTTTAATTTTGCCATAAACTTACTAATATTTACATAAATGGATATAATTGCTGTAGATGTGCCTCATATATAACTGCAATGTAATTCAAATGTGACAGCCGTGTGACTAGACTGTTACTTTCCTATGATATGCTTGTCCCAACAGGAAGGCTTAAAGGAGACTTATATAATGCTTCCACAGAAGATACATAAGCTTGAACAAAAATCATCAGATTTTATCATCCGGGTGGTTTCTCAGGACAATTCTTCAATACAAGGCCACTTAGAACATATTAAGTCAGGCCAAGTAGCATCCTTTGATAGTTGTATTGAAATGATTCTACAAATACATAGAAAACTTGAAGAATTAAAACATCCACAGTCTACAACCACCTTACGCACATGGAAAGATTAATGTCAAAATTACTGAAAGAAGGAGGAATACAATGAGACAAGGAAAAGATCAGAGTTCTCCTCGTCAATCTGGTGGAAGTGCTTTTATGGTAAGAGTCCAATACAGACAAAACAGTAGCTGGCAGGGGACCATTCAATGGTTAGATGAAAAAAAGACCGTTCATTTTAGAAGCTTGCTAGAAATGACAATGCTAATGAACGAAGCCCTAGAAAAATCAGGGCTTACGGATGAAAGCAAAGAAGTTAGAACATGGGAAGAGAAGGAGGGAGTTTCGTAGTAACGTAGGTTTTTAGTGCAGTACTGATAAATGGAAGCTATGATATGCTATTAGAAATTTGGGCACCTATTAATAGCATGGAGCAAGTGGTGCAACCGACCATTGAACTTAATGCTTAATGGCTTTCAATATATTCTCGTAAAGTTCTTATGCATTTACAATATATTAAAGCTAAATAATTAGTAAAATGGGAGGTATAGTATTTTGAAAATGTCAACATTACACAAACAAAAGTTATTAGCAATTCTAATTATTTTTGCAATGTTATTTACGTATTCTTCAGTATTTGCTGCATCAGGTTCACAAAAACCAGTATGTGGAGGAAAAGATCCAGAATTTACTGGGTATGAAGCTTTAAAAATTGATCCGCCTGACGATGGAGATTATACCCAAGATGATTTTGAAGTGTCTGTATGGTTTTCAGTATACGAGAATACGAAAGCATATCTCGAATGGGAATCTAACTTGCCGGTGAAATATGTTTATGTAAAAGGTGGCAGTCATGACGAAGAACCAGAAAACTGTATAAAGACAGGAAACGGTAATAGTGGTGGCTATCTATACACTTATGGAAATAATGCCACAAGCGATTCAGGTCTTACAGCCTTACTTAATAAGGGTAATCCACAAGAAATTAGCCATGTAACATTTTATTATAAAATACCAGATATTGTTACAAAAGGAAGCGTTAAAGTAACGAAAACATTTACTGATGGAAATACTAACCTATCAGGAATAACCTTTACATTATATGATGACGGAGTACAAGTAGGACAAGATACTACAGATAGTAATGGAGAAGTAACTTTTACAAACTTGACTCCAGGAACAGCTTATACAGTAGTAGAAAGTGGAGGACCATCTAACTACACAGCTACTTACAATCCAGCAGGAGCATTTGAAGTAGTAGCAGATCAAACAACTAATATAGGCGTATCAAACGCACCAGATACAGTTGTTACAAAAGGAAGCGTTAAAGTAACGAAAACATTTACTGATGGAAATACTAACCTATCAGGAATAACCTTTACATTATATGATGACGGAGTACAAGTAGGACAAGATACTACAGATAGTAATGGAGAAGTAACTTTTACAAACTTGACTCCAGGAACAGCTTATACAGTAGTAGAAAGTGGAGGACCATCTAACTACACAGCTACTTACAATCCAGCAGGAGCATTTGAAGTAGTAGCAGATCAAACAACTAATATAGGCGTATCAAACGCACCAGATACAGTTGTTATAAAAGGAAGCGTTCAAGTTACCAAATCATATACAGATGAAACTAGCCCCGAAGGAGTAACCTTTACATTATATAAAGGTGAGGTTCAAGTAGGAAGTTCACAGAATACAGATAGTAATGGAGAAGTAACCTTTGGAAACTTGACTCCAGGAACAAATTATACAGTAGTAGAAAGCGGAGGACCATCCGGATACACAGCCACTTACAGTCCAGCAGGAGCATTTAGTGTAGTAGCAGATGAGACTACCTATGTAACAGTAACAAATACAAGAGAAGAACTCCAAGATATCACAATAACATTAAAAAAAGTATGGGTAAGCAATTCTTCTAGCAGACCTTCTGGATGGAAGGTAGAAGCCTACATTCCTGGCGAAGAAGATGAAATACTAGCAACTTTAGAATTAGATATAGACGAAACTACTTTTGAAATAGCACCAGGAACAATCTTTAGCATAAAAGAAACTGGGATAAATAATGTAGCAAATTGGAGTGCAACTGGTGACTTAGGAGACGGCTTTGAACCAAATGAGGATACTACCTACACCATAACAAATACTAGGACTACCGGCAGCAACCCTAGAACCCCTAGAACACCTACAGTCCTAAAGGTTGACCCTGAGCAACCAACTGTTCAAGAGATTGAGATAGTACCTGAAGAACCTGAAACACAGCCTGAACCAGAAGTAGTAGAGATTGTTCTAGAAAAACCTGCAGCTAAGCCTGAACTTCCTAAGACTGGTGGAAGTGGAATGTTAGCTCTTGCATTAAGTGGTATAATGTTAACAAGTGGAGGATTATTCCTAAGAAGATACGGCAGAAAGTAGGATGAATGAGTAATGACACATAAAAGGGCAGGAAACCTTAAGCGAATTCTATCTTGGATAGGTGCAGTATTGATAATCGCTGGGGTTTCCCTGGCCCTTTTCCCTTTCTTAGAGAATGCCTATTACAGATATTTTGTATTAGGGCAACAAAAGGCAAGTACTGCCTGGTACTGGGAAGACAAACCAGATGAGCTTTCCTACGTTATGCTAATTGAGGATCACGTAAAGGTAATTCCTGAAAGATTTCCAGATAAACTAATAGCAGATGAAGGATTCTTAACGATACCAGACATAGAATTAAGCCTTGCAGTAGGTTATGGAATTGAAGATGCGGATTTAAGAACTGGTCCTAGTTTTTATCCACAAAGTGGTTATCCGGATACAGGAAATGTATCCATTGCAGGACATCGTAATGCCTATGGATCTCCCTTTTGGCACTTAGATAAGTTGACAAATGGAGATGAAATATATTTAACGTACAGGGGTAAAAACTATATTTACCAGGTAGATGAGGTATATATTACTAACAGTACGGATTGGAGTGTAATCGATCCAACTCCTACGCCGGCTTTAACACTTACCACCTGTGATCCGGTTATAAGACCTAGAGATGGGGAGTATGATAGGTTAATTGTAAGGGCGTATTTAATTGAAGCAAATAAAAACTGACATTCGGGCGAATGTCAGTTTTTACTTACAAGATCTTCTTGCCAATTCACTTTTAGGCCACCATTTTCACCTTGGTGGCTTACTCGTAGTGAATGATCAATGTAATTCTGTGCTATGTGGCTTGTGTAAGGGAGGTAGCCAAAATATTTAGAAGGGTCATTTTTTGGGCTAAAGGTTGGGTCTGCTGGAAGCCAGCCAATATCTTCGATATAGAATTCAACCCAACTATGTCTATAGTTTCTAAGAGAAACTGCTTGTCCATTTTTTACGTTCCAAACATCACCAAGAACTTTAGGGTCAGCATAACCATTAACCTGTCTTGCAGGAATGTCAGCAGCTCTAGAAAGTGCTACAAATAATGCTGCATAATCTTCACATACACCTTCACCTGTTGTCAATGCACTCATAGCACCTTTATTTCTGTTTGGTGAGTCTAGATTGTATGTAATATGATTTTTAACATAAGCAAATATTGCACGAGATTTTTCCAAATCACTAGTTAAGTTTTTAGTAAGTTCTGATGCTTTATTCTTGATTGCTGATTTATCACTTTCAATTTTCTCAGATGGTTGAAGATACTCTTCTAAGTTCTTAGTTGACTCATATCCCAAGTCACCATAGGTTTCAGTTATGTTAGCTGGGGTGGTTAAACTATACACAGGATTAACTAATATATTATAGTCAATTACTATTGTTTCAGTTTTCCCAGGTGCAATAGAATCTATTGTAAAGATACCGTTACGAGAATTTTGGACTTCATCAACCATTTCAATGGGTGTCATGTTATAGGATTCGGTTATTGTTTCTTGGTAATTAGAGTCAATACTTATTAATGGAACCTGTATACGTACATTTTTTGAGATCTGATTACTAGTATTAGCAACTTCTATTTTTGTCTGGATATTTCTGTAGAATGATTCAGATATTCCATTTGGCTGAGCTGGTTCAATTATTGCAGTTTGATCAGGCACAGCAGAAGCTGTGCTAGAACTAGCACCAGCTAATGGTGTAATAGATAGTACAGCAATGAGTATAATCAAAATACCTTTTAAGCCCAGGTTTCTAACAGGTTTAATAATTTCTTTAAACAAAACAATCCCTCCAAGTGTGAGGGACCGACAATTCTTTCCGTTTTTTCCTGCATACTCTGCATTTCCAAAGTATAACTGTTGTAAAATAAAAATCCCCTGTCTTCGGTAACCTGGCGATCATAGTTCAAATGAACCTTAGATCCACGGCTTTGCGTCCTTACCTTTCAGTAAGTTTGCCTTTGTCGGTCAGGATATTAATCCTTACCCCTTATTAATTTATTACTAGCATTTAAGCGTAATTTCGATATATTTCTATTTTGTACATAAAGTCTTCTACATTAAGAAATAAATTCCTTCTTTTTATTTAAAATAAATTATTTTTTTACAGAATTTATTTTAACGCTAAGAAATTGTTTTTCCTGAGTTAATAGATGTTCAGTTATTATTAAATACAGAAAAAATGCAGGAATAATTGGTAATAGTATAGTATATAAACATAAGTTCATTTTGCATTTGAGAGAAGGTTAGATAATGGCAGAGATTAAGAGAATTATATGTACTACTTTAATACTTCTTGTAGTGATTACTTCATTTCAAATAGTGTTTTTTGAGGAAAGTGCTTCTGCAAATATGCCAGTTAAAATTGCGGTTGATGGGGTTATCATAAACCCAGGTGACCAGCCTCCATTTATACAGAACGAGAGGGTACTTGTCCCATTAAGAGTCATAACTGATTTTCTTGGAGCTAATACCACCTGGAATAGCGTGACTAAAACAGTTGTAATTGAGATAGATAATAGGGTAGTAGAAATGTGGCTGGGAAGCAATTACGTGAAGGTTGATGGGGTTACTACTTCAGTAGATGTTGCTCCTAGATTAACAAATAATAATAGAATAGTGGTTCCTTTAAGGTTTGTAAGTGAAGTATTAGGATACCAAATTGCATGGGATGGTAGAAATTATCTCGCAAGTGTATTTACAAAGGGGCAATCCTCTCAGGAGAGGGCTACAATCATAGTGGCACTAGCTGATAGAAGTCGCCTTCAGCAAAATAATCTACAAAGGATAAGTATTGGTGACAAAGATCATCAGGTCGAATATGTCATGGGTAAACCTAATCGCAAGGAAATTGGTTTTATGGGATTAGATACCTGGACATATCATTATAATTATCATGATTATTATCTTTTTGGTTTTTATAATGGAGAGCTAATGTATATATATACAAATTCTTCTTCTGAAGATGCCCAAGGGGTTGCAATAGGTGATAATAAGGCAGTATTAGAGTCCAAGGTTGACACCCGCGATTTTCCGCCATTAGAATTTTTTGAGGGTAATGTTCTTGTTTATTTGGCAAATAATCATACAAGGAGTAATAAAATTCACACAGTAATAGGTGATAGTGTTGTAGTTTATTATATTGATGAATTTGACGATAATAGAGTATCAGGAATAGAAGTATATCACAAGCTTATGATGACTTGTGATAATCCAATTATAGACTATAATTATACATACCTTGGAGATGAGCCTCAACTAGGCTTACCCCAACCCTCAGCTAGAATGCAGACAGACATAAATAGGTCTTTAGAAAGACAAATTTTTGATATGACAAATTCCCTAAGGGTTAAGGAAGGTTTAGATCCAGTTTTGTGGCATAATGATGTAGCTATAGTAGCTTATGCGCACAGTAAAGATATGTCTGATGGAAACTACTTTGCCCACATATCTCCTGACGGAAAAGGACCTAGGAATAGGGTAAGAGAAGCTAATATTGCTTTTCAGGATGTTCTAGAAAATATAGCCATGAATACTATTAATTCTGCTGAAACAATGCATGCATTGATGAATAGTGAAGGTCATAGAGACGCTATCTTACTAGAAGGAAATACCCATCTTGGGGTGGGAGCATTTAAAGGAAAGGATATATATTATACACAAGTTTTTCTTACCGTTAACTAATTGCTTATTAAACTTAGGTAATAGAAAAAATTCAAAAAAAGAATAAAAAAGGCAGTCCGTTTAAATTAAAAAACGGCTGTCTTTTTCTTTATGAAAATACACAAAAAAGACACAATTGTTTGCTATGATAATGTATAATTTTGGAGGTGTGAAAGTGGAAGCTTCTAGTCACTAACCCAAGGGCAGGATTAATTACCTGCTATAAAGTTTTGGAGTGTGGACTAGCTAATGTTATCATAAGGTTCTAGGAAAAGGCTTTTAGTTTGATTGAAAAAAGGAGGATGGATTTCATATGTCGCAAAAGAAACAGGAATTTATGAAAAGAAAAAACAAGAAGACAGGTGGAAACAGGGTTGTTATTGGAGTACTTATAGTTCTTATAGTTTTTGCTGTGGGAGCTTATATTAAAATGTCTGGTGATGCCCCAAGTGAAGTTAGATGGGAAGGTGGAGACTATAACTTTGGGCAGGCTGTGGATTATTCTGGCAAAATATTGACCCAAGAAAGCATAGAACTTACAGTAGAGGATGGAAAAGCAATTATCCCCCTTGACTATGTGACTGAAAATGAATTTATCTATACCGAATATGATAAGGATGACTTTAGCTTGCCATTAATGTCATATATTTCCCCAACAGGAAGATTGGTTACTGCCATATCTTTCTGTGAACCATGCCGTTCTCAAAGCTTTCACATTAAAGGTGAAGAAATTATATGTGATAGTTGTAATACGAAGTGGGATTTAGCTACATTAGACGGAATTTCTGGGGGATGTTTGAACTATCCTCCTGAAGAAATTGATTACCAGGTAGACGATGGCAATATTGTTATTAGTGAGAACGATATAAGGTCATGGATTCCAAGGGACTAAGCGCAACGAGGTGAAAGTTTAATGAGGGTTGATTCCATAGCATTAAAAAATATAAAACGACGCCCGGCCAAAGCGCTATTTATGGTACTTGGAATTATCTTGGCAGTAGGTACCATAGTCACTCTTTACACTACTACAAGCTCCTTGAATGTGGAATTAGCAGATCGCTTTGACGAAATAGGTGCAAACATCATGGTAATTCCTGATTCTAAGGAAATCAATCTCTCATATGGAGGGGTGAGGGTGAGTGGCACCCAGGAGAAGCAATACCTAGTAAATCGTGATATCATTGCTATTAATACCATTCCTAATGGTGAGAATATAGCTACAGTAGCACCGAAGCTTTTAACTCCTTTGACAATTTCAGGACAAAGGATTGTTGCTATGGGAGTAGATTTCCCAATGGAATTTGCTTTAAAACCTTGGTGGAGCTTTGAAGGGGAAAAGCCTAGAGGGGTAATAGATGTGTTGTTAGGTTCAGATGTGGCAACAATCTTAGGTCTTAAACCTGGTGATGCCATAGATATTGAAGGGGAAATTTTTAATGTTTCTGCGGTGCTTGACCCACAAGGAAGTGAGGAGGATGGTCTTGTTTTCATCCAGCTCTTAGCTGCACAAAGATTAGCAGATAGAGAGGATAGCCTGTCTTTAATTGAAGTGGCTGCATACTGTAACACATGCCCCATTGAAGATATTGTTATGGATATTAATAAAGCATTACCCGGTGCTAAAGCTACCGCTCTAGGTGAGGCTGTACGGGCTCGTGCAGCGGTAGTGGATAGGTTTAATAAATTCTCGGCGGCTGTAGCCTTTGTAGTCTTTTTAATAGGATCTCTTTTGATCCTAGTTACAGTAATTAGTTCCGTAAAAGAAAGAACAAAGGAAATAGGTGTATTTAGGGCAATAGGTTTTAGGCAGAGTAGTATTATAGAAATATTTCTTACAGAAGCACTAATCTTAGGCTTGCTTGGTGGTGTTATTGGGTATATTGCAGGTACCATTACTGCAAGGGTTTTAGCAGCTAGTGCCGCTGGCATGGAAGTTGCTATAGGGTGGGACTTTTTGTTTGCTGGAGTTACGATTGTCCTGGCACTAATTATAAGTCTTTTGTCTAGTGCATACCCTGCTGTAAAAGCAGCCAAGCTTGATCCTGTGGAAGCCCTACGCCACATTTAGGAGGTTGAAATATGGGGAAAAAGGATTTAATAGAAGTCCAGAATCTAACAAAGATATATGCAAGTGGCAGCGAACAGGTTAACGCCTTAAATGGTCTTAATCTTACAATAGAAAATGGAGAATTTGTAGCACTTATGGGTCCTTCGGGTTCTGGTAAAAGCACCCTTTTAACAATACTGGGAGCCCTTAATCCACCAACTCAGGGACAGGTTTTAATAGATGATATAGATATTTATAAATTGCCTACTGAAAGAAGGGCTGACTTTAGAAGCACTTATATGGGATTTGTGTTTCAACAATTTCACTTAATCCCATATTTGACTGCTGTAGAAAATGTTATGCTTCCCCTTGCAATTGGTGCTAAATCCAGCAAGGAACAGACAGAAAAAGCTAAAACTTTGCTAGAAAAGGTAGGCTTAGGGAATAAATTTAATAGGCTACCAAATCAGCTGTCAGGTGGGGAGCAGGAAAGGGTAGCAATAGCTAGAGCCCTTGTAAATGACCCTCCTATAGTGTTTGCAGATGAACCAACAGGAGCTCTCGATGCTAAAACTAGCTTGGAAATAATGGAATTATTTCAAAAGGTAAATGAAGAAAGTTATACGATTATAATGGTTACTCACAATAAGGAGAACCTAGATTTTGTTAAAAGAGCTGTTTTTATTAAAGACGGTGAAATAGAAAAGGAAGATTCTTACGAAAGGGCAGGGTTATCATAAATTGAGCCTGATAAATATAGCATTAGCTAACCTAAAAGTAAGAAAAATAAAATATATCTTTCTTATGCTTGGAATGTTAATTGGTACTGCTACTATAGTAACCCTATTTTCAATTACTACTGCTATGGAATCAGAACTAAAGGATCATTTTGATAAGGTAGGAACACGAATCCTTATTACAGAAGGCCAAGAGAAGCTTTCTTTATCCTATCGAGGAATAACTGTGGCAGAGGACATTGGAGAAGGTCCCAATTTGTTTTCTGACGAAAAACTAACTGCTTTGTCACAACTTTTATCTTATGAAACGGTGGCTACAGTTTCACCAAAATTAGTATCAAGCGGGGTAACGGATGAAGGAATATCTGTATTATCAATAGGTATTAATTTTGCTGATGAGGTAAATGTAAAAGGATACTGGCAGGTATCGGGTGGGCTCCCTGTTCAAGAAAATCAAGTTCTTCTAGGTAGGCATTTAGCAGATAATCTGGAAGTAGACGTTGGAGATTCTTTCATTATATTTGATGAAAAGTTTAATGTAGCAGGGATATTAGATGAATTAGGCTCCCAAGAAGATTATTTATTATACCTGTACCTAGAGAAATTACAAAGTCTAACAGACAATGAAAGTCTATTAAGCATGGTTGAGTTGGTTTTCCCTGGTAATAAGGGTATAGAGGCTGCAGATTCGTTGATTGATGAGCTAAGTAAAATAGATACAACCTTAGCAGGTACAAGAGTGCAGGATGCAGCAGAAGGAAGAAGAGTTTTGGTAGAGCATTTTGCAAAGATTTCATTTATGGTAACTATAGTAATTATTGTGATAGGATCTTTAATTATGGGTACCACAATGATGTCTTCTGTAAAAGAAAGAACTTGGGAAATTGGTATTTTCAGAGCATATGGTTTTAGGAAAAAGCATATCATGTCAGTAATTTTTTATGAAGCTGGAATTCTAAGTGCTGTATCAGGAGCAGGTGGGTATCTCTTAGGAATGCTTTTAGCTGTTTTTGCAGCACCTGTAATAGCTGATATTCAAACAAGTATAGTCTGGAATCCTCTGGTGGGTTTATGGGTGCTGGTCTTAACAGTATTAGTAGGAGTACTCGCAAGTCTTTATCCAGCAGTTAGGGCTGCTAATCTGGATCCAGTAAAAGCTCTTAATTATTTATAGAAACTTACAGAAACACCTAAAATTAGGCTAATCGCCTAATTTTTTTTATTGAAGGAAAAAAAAGAGGAATATGGAAATATCTAGAGAAATAAATATAAATAGTTATTAGAATATTCTGGATTAGGATATATTGGTATAATTGGTCCGCCAATTTTTGTGAACCTCCAGTAAAGACTGCGCCGGAATTACTGGTCTGTATCCTGATACTATAGAATAGATTACTTAGTATAGAGATTTGGTAGATTATACCTAAGATTAGATAGGGGACCGCAATGAAAGACATTTATTTCTTGAGAGATTTAGCTACAGTAAAGACGGTTTCAGATCCCCAAAGGTTGCGGATTCTGGAGCATCTCATTTGTCAACGGGCGACGGTGCAACAAATAGCAGGGATGCTGCAAGACACACCTGCCAAGATCCATTACCATGTCAAGGAACTGGAAAAGTATGGGTTAATCCAGCTAGTGAAAACCATTGAAAAAAAGGGCATTTTAGAGAAATATTACAGGGCAGTAGCTTACAATTTTTACATAGATCAAGCATTAGGAAAGTTTTTTCAGGAAAATGAGGCTGCAGCTTTACACACCGTTACCCGGGACATTCTCTCGTGGCGACGTCACGAATTACTGAAAGTGGATATAGAACGGGTGGCCAAAACAATGGTCAGTACATGCCTAGCTATTCAACCCGGTGAAGTGGTCTATATTCAGGGAAGCACTCTCCAGTCGGAACTGGCGGAAGCCATCAGTCTTCACATTTTTCGTGCCGGAGCGAACCCGCATTTGCAGATAGTTTCTCCTTTCATGAAGCTACAAATGCTCCAGGAAATGCCAGAAAAATATTTGATTAATAGTATGGATTATCTAGTGGATTGGTTAGATAAGGTTGACACCATGGTAATGCTAGAACATGTGGTTGACCCTCTAGAATTGAAGCAGGCTGATCCTAAGAGAGTTGAACTATTACGCCAGGCTTGGTCTAAAGTGCGTAACAAGCGGACTGAAAGAGGGATTAAATGGGCCTTTGTTGGATATCCGACTAATAATCAGGCAGCAGCCATAGGTGTAAATTTTGTTCATTTTCATGATATTTTTTGGTACAGCATGGATATAGAGTACGACAGAATAGGTACTCTAGGACGTAGAATTGCCTCGGTTTTGGATAAAGGTCAAGAGGTCGTTTTGTCTTCGGATCGAGGAACCTGTCTAAAACTGAGTATTACTGACCGCTCCAGCATGGTAGAAGACGGCATTATTTCTGCAGAGGATTTGGCTGATGGCAGACCCTTTATTAATTTGCCCTGTGGTGAAGTTAGTATTGCCCCTGTGGAAACATCGGCGGAAGGTAAGATGTACTGTAATTTTTTATATTATAACGGACAACGTATCAGCGGTGTTGAGCTGAAATTTGCTGGGGGTAAGCTAGTTGGAATCCAGGCAGCTGAAAAAGAAAATTTAATTAGAGAGATGCTGTTTAGCGGAAATGATGATCGTAACCGCATTGGGGAATTGGGCATCGGTCTAAACCCTAAAATATTGGAACCATTAGGCTACCAGGTCTATGACAGTAAAGCCTTTGGGCGAGTACACTTATCCATGGGGGAAAACCGGATGTTCGGCGGGAAAAACCAGTCGGCACTAAACCTGCCTCTGGTATTGGAACCAGTTGATGTAGCAATAGACGGACAACAGCTCATCAGAGCTGGACAGTTCGTTTTTAAATAGGAAGACGATAAAATAAATTTTAATGATAAATTTTTGTTAATTAATGTTATCGAGTTTACTGGTTAAACTGCTTTGCTGCAATATGAGTTTTTGATTTTGTAAGGGAGGTGATAGTCAGGAGTTAGCTAGGAAGTTATGTATGGAGGATATTGTTAAAATTTTTGAGGAGGTTAAAAAATGAGGAACTGGAAACTTATGTTAGTTTTAGTGGTTTTGTTAGCTGTCGGTCTGATATTTATAGGCTGTGGTCAAAACCAAGAAGTTCAGGAGGATGATGTTAAAGAGGAAGCTGTTCTGGTTTACAACTTAGGTGCTGAACCGGAAATCCTAGACCCGGCTCCGTCAACCGGAGTCCCCGAAGCAACCGTTCAAACGGCTATTTTCGAAGGCTTGACCAGATTGGATAAAGACAACCTACCGTCTGAAGGTATGGCAAAATCATGGGATGTTTCCCCCGATGGTCTGGTATATACTTTCCACTTACGGGAAGATGCCACTTGGACCAATGGCGATCCTGTAACTGCCGAAGACTTTGTATATTCATGGAAACGTTTACTTAGCCCGGAAATGGCTGCTGAGTATGCTTACCAGCTCTGGTATGTGAAAAATGGTGAAGCCTACACCAATGGTGAAGCAAATGCCGATGATGTTGGTATTAAAGCGTTGGACGAATTCACCTTGGAAGTTACTTTAGAAGCACCGACTCCCTATTTCGTGAGCCTAGCTTCCTTCCCTAGCTTGTACCCGGTTAATCAAAAAGTAGTGGAAAGTGACCCAGATGGTTGGCATCTCAATATGGAAACCTTGGTTGGCAATGGTCCATTCAAGATTGTCAGTTGGGAGCATAATAGCAAAATTGAGATAGTTAAGAACCCAGATTACTGGGATGCAGATACAGTTAAACTAGATAAGGTAGTTATTACTTTGGTGGAATCACAAGATACCGAACTGAGCATGTTTGAAGCTGGACAGATTGATATTGCGGAAGATCCACCGATTACTGATGCTCGTCGTTTGTTAGATGAAGGTACAGCAACTCTATATCCGGAATTGGGCATCTATTACTACCTGATTAATACTGCCAAGGAACCATTTGATGATGTACGGGTGCGCAAAGCCTTAGCTTTAGGCATTGACCGTCAATCCATCATTGATAATGTAACCCAGAGATTCGAAGCACCTGGTACTGCCGTTGTACCCATTGGCCTGCCTGATGCTAAACCTGGTGATGATTTTCGGGAAATTGGCGGAGACTACTTGAAGGATAATGATGTTGAAACAGCTCAACAGTTGCTGGCGGAAGCTGGTTTCCCAGGCGGCGAAGGCTTCCCAGAGTTTACTATTTTGTACAATACTCACGATAATCACCAAAAGATAGCCGAAGCTATCCAAGAAATGTGGAACAAGAATTTAAACATCAATGCCAAACTCACTAATCAGGAATGGGGTGTATACCTAAATACTCGTAAAGTGGGAGATTATGAGGTAGCCCGGGCTGGTTGGTTGGCTGACTATGTGGATGCTATGACTTTCCTTGATATGTGGATGACCGGCAGCGGAAATAACCATACCAACTGGAATGATACGGAATTCGATAGATTGATTAACGTCGCCAAGAGCGATGATAATCCGGATGTTCGGATTAAAGCCATGCATGATGCTGAGGATATTTTAATGGATGCCATGCCGATTATCCCTATATACTTCTATACCAATGTCAACATGTATAAGCCCTGGGTTAAGGATGTATATGTACCTGTGGTGGCTAGCTACCAAGAATTTAAATGGGCGTATATTGATCAAGATTTGAAGAATAGTCAGTAACTGGCTGGAGGAATTGCAGAGGTATACATGATTTTCATGTATACCTCTCCCTACCTTATTCCTTATTGGTAAAATATTACAGAGAAGAGGTTGTCTGTGTGACTCATTACTTGGTACGCAGGATAATAGCCATGGCTATTGCCTTATTCTTCATTGTTACCTTGACATTCTTTGGTATGAAGATAATACCAGGAGGCCCTTTTCAATCGGAAAAGGAAATGCCTCCGTCAATTAAAAAGAATATTGAAGAAAAATACAAGCTCAACGCTCCGCTTAGTAAGCAGTATCTTGATTACCTTGGTAGAGTGATTCGTTGGGAGTTTGGACCTTCTTTTAAATTCCCAGGACGTAGTGCTGATCAAATGATTGAGGAAGGCTTTCCAGTTTCTGCAAAATTAGGAGCCCTGACAGTGGGATTTGCCCTGATAATTGGATTGTCAGCCGGGATTATTTCTGCCTTGCGTCAATACCATTGGCAGGATTATTCGGCCATGGTGTTGGCTACAATTGGGTTTTCTGTACCCAGTTTTGTAATGGCTGGAGGCCTGCAGTATGTCTTTGCCTATAAATTGAACTGGATTTTACCGGCCATGTGGGGGTCGCCTCAGCAGGCTATTTTGCCAACTCTGGCGTTGGCCGGCTTGCCTACCGCCATGATTGCTCGTTTAATGCGCTCTAGTATGCTGGAAGTATTGCAGCAGGACTATATCCGTACTGCAAAATCTAAGGGATTAGGGGAACGGGTGATTATTTATCGGCATGCTTTGCGCAATGCTATTATGCCGGTGATAACCTATTTAGGACCATTAATAGCCAGTATTTTTACTGGCAGCTTTGTGGTGGAATACATCTTTGCCGTTCCTGGCTTGGGTAGACATTTCGTCACCAGCATTATGAACAGGGACTATACAGTAATTATGGGAATTACAGTTTTTTATAGTTTGTTTTTAATGATTATGAATCTAATGGTTGACCTCGCCTATAGTGCAATCGACCCAAGGGTTAAACTAACCGGTGGAAAGGAGTGAGTAGAGCATGGTTGTCAGGCTGGAAGTACAGCAAGAGATGTTTGAACATGTGGGGCAGGACCGGAAGGAAGCGGAAGTGCTCACTCGCCCTACTACTACCTATTGGCAGGATGTCTGGCGGCGGCTGAAACAGAATAAAGTGGCCATGGCCAGTCTGGTGATGATTAGTATTTTGACAGTACTAGCTGTTGTAGCACCTTACTTTAACTCTTTTTCCTATTCTGATCAGGTGCTGGAGCTGAAAAATTTACCACCCAATGAAACCTACTGGTTTGGAACAGATTCCCTAGGTCGTGATTTATTTACCCGAATTTGGCACGGTGCCCGAATATCCCTACAAATCGGTTTTCTGACGGCTTTTATCGTATTGGTAATCGGGGTTATCTATGGTGGTATCTCCGGGCTATTGGGCGGTTGGGTTGACGAAGTGATGATGCGGATTGTGGAAATATTATATAGTGTGCCATTTCTGATTTATGTAATTTTGCTGATGGTGATTATGGAGCCTAGTTTAAAAACAATTTTAATTGCCTTGGGTGCTGTATACTGGCTGCCCATGGCCCGTTTAGTAAGGGGGCAGATCCTGAGTTTAAAAGAGCAGGAGTATATTTTGGCAGCCAGAACTTTGGGCGCTGGTAACTTGCGAATCCTGTTCAGACATTTAATTCCCAATACAATGGGGCCCATTTTAGTGTATACGACCCTGGCCATCCCGGAGGCCATCTTTACGGAAGCGTGGTTAAGTTTTTTGGGTTTGGGTGTATCAGCTCCCATAGCCAGTTGGGGTGCCTTAGCAAGTGACGGATTAAAAGGTATACGTGCCTATCCCTGGCAACTGCTTTTCCCGGCCTTGTTTATAAGTTTAACGATTTTGTGTTTTAATTTATTCGGCGATGGACTGCGGGATGCCCTAGATCCGCGGACCCGCAAATAGGAGGTGTAACCGTTGAGCAAAATTTTGGAAGTCAAGGATTTGAAAGTATCTTTTTTTACCCATGTAGGCGAAGTGCAGGCGGTTCGCGGTATCACCTTTGATTTGACTGCGGGAGAAGCTATTGCCATTGTAGGGGAATCTGGGTGCGGGAAAAGTGTTACTGCTCAGGCCATAATGAAACTTGTTCCCTCACCGCCGGGAAAGGTGGTAGCTGGGTCTATCTTTTTTAATGGCATTGATCTGGTACATAAGCCTGAAAAAGAAATGCAGTCTGTCCGGGGAAACCAAATTGGAATGATTTTTCAGGATCCAATGACATCACTAAATCCTACTATGACCATTGGCCGTCAGATTGTAGAGGGTTTAATTAAGCATCAAGGGTTAAATGGAGCCAAGGCTAGGGCTAAAGCCTTAGATATGTTAAGTTTGGTGGGTATACCACAGGCAGAACGCAGACTTAAGCAGTATCCTCATGAATTCAGCGGTGGGATGCGCCAGCGAGTTATGATTGCGTTGGCCTTGGCCTGTAATCCAAAACTTTTAATTGCTGATGAACCAACAACAGCTTTAGATGTAACCATTCAGGCTCAGATTATTGAGTTGATGATAGATTTAAAAGATAAGACTGGAACCTCTATTATTTTGATTACCCACGATCTGGGAGTGGTTGCAGGTTTAAGTAGCCGCATTATGGTCATGTACGCTGGACAAATTGTAGAAGAGGGAACAACCCGTGAGGTATTTTATAAACCGAAACATCCCTATACATGGAGCTTGCTCAAAGCGATTCCGCGCTTGGATGAAAAAACCAAGCAACGCCTGGTTTCAATTCCGGGGCAACCCCCTGATCTAATTCAGCCGCCAAGTGGTTGTAGTTTCGCACCCCGTTGTGAACATGCAATGCGGGTTTGTTTGGAGCATCCACCCCAAGAAACAAAGCTTGAAAATGGTCACCGGGTATCCTGTTGGTTGATGCATTCTCAGGCACCAAGAGTTCTTCTGGAAGGGGTGAGGTAATTGAAACCAGCACAAGTACTAGTGGAGGTAAGTGATTTAAAGAAATTTTTTTCTATGAAAACAACTTTGCTTGGCCCACCTAGTTATCTTAAAGCTGTTGATAATGTCAGCTTTACCATAAAGAAGGGAGAAACTTTGGGTTTGGTTGGCGAAAGTGGCTGCGGTAAAACTACGGTAGGCCGGACGTTGATCCGCTTGTACAACCCAACTGATGGAGTCTTCCATTTTGGGGGTAAAAATGTGTTTGCTTTCAAGGGTAAGCAGATGCTGGTCATTCGCCGGAAAATACAGATGATTTTTCAGGATCCTTATGCATCACTTAACCCGAGAATGACTGTAGGTGACATAGTTGGTGAACCCTTGGATATTCATAACCTGGCCAAATCTGCTCAGCGTACCCGCCGTGTTCGTGAGTTATTGGACAGGGTAGGTTTACTTCCGGAACATGCTAACCGTTTTCCACATGAGTTTAGTGGTGGTCAAAGGCAGCGCATCGGCATCGCCCGTGCATTAGCTGTGGAACCTAGTTTCATTATTTTAGATGAACCGATTTCTGCATTGGATGTTTCCATCCAGGCACAGGTAGTGAACATGTTGGAAAATTTGCAGCAGGATATGGGTTTAACTTATCTTTTCATTGCTCATGATTTGTCCATGGTGCGTCATATTAGTGATCGCGTGGCAGTAATGTATTTGGGTAGAATTATGGAAATTGCGGATAGTGTTGATATTTATGAAAAACCGCAGCACCCTTACACAAAAGCCTTATTGTCAGCGGTACCTATTCCTGATCCTGACCTGGAGGCCAAGAAAAAAAGGATTATCCTGGAAGGCGATGTACCCAGTCCGATTAAACCCCCTAGTGGATGTCGTTTCCGTACCCGTTGTGCACAAGCACAGGAAATTTGCGAGCAGCAGGAACCGGAACTACGAGAAATAGACATCGGACATCAGGTGGCTTGTCACCTGGTTTAGAGTGCAGCTCAAGACAAGAGCGCTTTGGGACCCGAAGCTTTTTTGTGGATTATTCTGTTTAGAAGTTTTTTGTTTAAATAGCTTCCTTTAACAAATACTAAAATAAGTGCATTGCACACAACTAGATAAAGGAGGTCTGAAATTGAATGTTGCAGAAGCAATTCTAACCCAGCTAGCAAACTGGGGGGTGAGAAATATCTATGGAGTGGCAGGTGACCACATCTTTCAACTACTTCACCAGCTAAGTACTTGCCCCAAAATTAAGTTTTACTCAGTTTGTCATGAAGAAACGGCTGCACTTATGGCCTCTGCTCACGCAAAGCTTACTGGGCAGATTGGCGTTTGTCTAGCTACTGGTGGGCCTGGTGCTACACACCTTTTAAATGGTATTGCAGATGCTTATAAAGATCAAGTTCCTGTTTTAGCTATTACTGGAGACGAAGCTACAAAGGATTTAGGAACAGATCAGAAACAGGTTATAAATCAAAGCATGCTGTTTGCAGGTGTCACATGTTTTTCAGGGCAGGTAGTTAACCAGGAGGCAGCTGGAGAAGTATTAGTAAAGGCTTTGAGTCAAGCCATACAGAAATCTACGCCTACTCACATTAGTATCCCAAAGGACATATTGCAAAAAACCTATTCTGGAAAGCTGTTTCCAGAAGCCCCATTTATAAATACTAGGGCACAGTCAACAGATCAGGTTATTGGAGAGGCTGCAGCTAAGATAAATCAGTTTAAGAAACCAGCAATTTTAGCTGGTAAAGGTGCAGTAGGCCAGTCTGAAAAGGTCTTGGCTTTCGCAGAAAAATTAAGTGCTCCCATTATACTAACCTCTGTTGTAAAAGGAGAATTTCAATATGACCACTCTCTGGTCTTAGGTGGACTTGGAGACGGTGGAAGTGAAGCTGCAACCAATATACTTAACAAAGCTGATGTAGTTTTAGAAATTGGTGCGAACTGGTGGCCAGAAAGTTATTTAGCAGAAGGTATTACTATTATAAAGATTGATAGTAATCCTGCTACCTTGGCTGGTGGGCAACCAATTGCCTTTGGCCTTGTTGGTGATATTGCTACTATCCTTGATAAACTGATTCCACAAATAACAGCTAGTTCAGATGCTAATTGGATAAAAGAATATGAAAAAGAGCGAGATAGCTGGAATAAGAGGGTAGAAAAAGAATTATCTCAAGCTGGAAACCCTTGTTCCCCAGCCAGTATAATAGAAGCTATGAACAAAACTATTGCAGACAATGCAATTGTCACATTAGATGTAGGGGATCATTTTCTATGGTTTAATAGACTATTTAAAGGAAAAGGACAGTCAATTCTTCTTTCAGGCAAATGGCGTACTCTTGGTTTTGGATTGCCAGCAGCATTAGCTGCAAAGATAAATTCCCCTGATAGACCAGTTGTTGCTTTTGTAGGTGATGGCGGCTTAACGATGCTAATGGCTGATTTTTTAAGTGCAGTCAAACACGAGTTGCCAATTACAATTATTGTTGCAAACAACAAATATTATGCCATGGAAAAGAATAAGATGACGGCAGAAGGGTTGACACCCTTTGGAACAAAATTACATAACCCAGATTTTAAAATGTATGCAGAAAGCTGTGGAGGAATTGGATTTATAGTTGAAGAATCAAAAGACCTTGAAGCTACTCTTCAAAAAGCTTTTGAAAGTAATAAACCATGTATAGTGGATGTTTATACAGAGACCACTCCTCCTGCCACAGTTCATTAATAGAATAGTGTTAGGTAAAAGACAAGGGACTTTATTAAGTTTCTTGTCTTTTTACGTATAAAATTATTTAAAAATTTTACAATATATTACCACAATATACAGGAAAATAGGAAATAATAGAGAATTTATATATATTAATTATCTAAATTTGGGGTATTTAGGGGGCAAATGACTATATGAACAAAAGAGTACTATTTACTGGATTTGCTTTACTGATGATTTTAGTTTTTTTGCTTACTGGCTGCGGACAGGAAGAACTAGTTAGTGGTACTGAAGAGGATGAGATTGCTATTTTAACATTCAATTTAAATAGCCAGCCGGAAACCACAGATCCAGGAAGGGTTGCGGGACAGCCCGACATGACTTTGGTCAATGCAGTTATGGAGGGTCTAACAAGGTATAATACAGCAGGTGAACTTGAACCTGCCATGGCTAGTCATTGGGATATATCAGAGGACAACAAAACCTATACCTTCTATATTAGAGATGGTGCTAAATGGAGTAACGGTGAACCTGTAACAGCTCATGATTTTGAATATGCTTGGAAGAGAGTTCTGGCACCAGAATATGCTTCAAACTATGCTTATCAGTTATATTATATAGTCAATGCCTTTAACTATAACGATCAGGAGAATACAGATGTTTCAGATCCAGATTTAGTAGGAGTTACTGCCTTAGATGATCAAACTTTGGAAGTAGTACTCAATGCACCTACTCCTCAGTTTTTAGGGTTAACAGCTTTTCCTACTTACTTTCCAGTTCATAAGAATACTGTAGAAAATAACCCTGCTTGGAATCAAGATATTGAAACTTACATAAACAACGGCCCATTTAAAATAGATCAATGGCAAGAATATCAGCAGATAGAGTTAGTGGCTAATGATTTATATTGGGATAAGGATAGTGTTAAGCTAGATAAATTAGTGTTTACGCTAATTGAAGAGGAAAGTTCTAGCTTGACAATGTTTGAGACAGGAAATCTTGATGTAGTGTATAATATTCCATCCCAAGATTTAGATAGGTTAAAGAGTGATAATCTTGGCTTAAAGATTGGAGATGATTTATCTGTTTCTAAATACATATTCAACACAAATACTGTGCCATTGGATGATCCAAGAGTGAGACAAGCTTTAGCATTAGCTATTGAGAGACAGGAAATTGTTGACTATGTAACAAGGGCCGGTGAAAGACCAGCTTATGCTTATGTACCCTACGGTGTTCCAGATGTGAATCCATTAAAAGATTTTAGAGAAGTGGGAGGAGAATATTTCTCGGAAAATCTTGAAGAAGCTGAAAGGTTACTTTCTGAGGCAGGTTATCCTGATGGAACAGATTTTCCGGAGCTAGTTCTCTTAATAAATGATTCTGAAGATACTCTTAGGATAGCCCAGGTAGTTCAAGAGATGTGGCGAAGAAATCTTGGAATTTCAATAAGTATTCAATCACAAGAGTGGAGAGTATATATGCAATCAATATTTACTGGTGATTATCAAATTACCGCTGCATCTTGGTCAGCTGATTACATTGATGCAATGACCTTTTTGGACGTATATCTTACCGATGGAGGAAATAATTTAACTGGTTGGGGCAGCACGGAATATGATGAATTAATTGCTGAAGCAAATACCTCTGATGACCAGGAAATGCGTATACAGGCACTACATAAAGCAGAGGAAATTTTAATGGATGAAATGCCTATTATGCCAATTTTTTATGATACTAAACCTTATCTAATTAAGGACTATGTGAAGGATGCTGGTGTGCTAAGCTTTGGTCCGCAAATGGAATTTAAATGGGCTTATATTCAGAAATAAGCCTGGAGGGTATTCATGAGATATCTCATTAGGAAAGTGAGTTCTTCACTCATTACTCTTTTTGTAATTATTACACTTACCTTTATTTTAATACACTCTATTCCAGGGAGTCCTTTTGAGACTGGTAAGAGGCTTCCTGATGCAATTGCGCAGAATTTGAATTACAAGTATCAATTGGATGCGCCTTTAGGGGAACAATATTTAAACTATCTAAAGGGTTTATCAAAGGGAGACCTAGGATCATCAATAAAGCAAGAGAATAGAACTGTTAACAGCATAATAAGAGATGGTTTTCCCATTTCAGCACTACTAGGAATATCATCAATTCTAATAGCTCTTAGTTTTGGAATTATGCTTGGTTGCATCACAGCTATTTATAGAAATAAATGGTTGGACATGGGTGTGAGTTTGTTTACAACACTAGGAATTTCAATACCAGGCTTTGTTTTAGCTGGGCTATTGGTACAGATGTTTGCTGTTAAATTGCAATGGTTTCCACCTGCCCTTTGGCATGGTCCTATATCGATGATATTACCGGTTATTGCTTTATCATTATTACCAATGGCAATTATAACAAGATTAATTAAAGCAAGCCTATTTGATGTGTTAGGGCAAAATTATATGCAAACAGCTAGAGCAAAGGGCTTGCCCTATAGTAAAGTGGTCTTCAAGCATGGGCTGCGAAATAGTCTTTTCCCAGTACTAAGCTACTTGGGACCAGCGGTTGCTGCAATTGTAACAGGGAGTTTCATAATAGAGAGCATTTTTTCTATTCCAGGAATGGGAAAATGGTTTGTTATAAGCGTAATTAATAGGGACTATACAGTAGTTGTGGGATTAACTATTTTTTATAGTACATTGCTAATATGTATCAATATTATAGTTGACATAGCTTATGCAATTTTAGATCCCCGCGTTAAGGTCTGGGATAGGGGGATTATTAAGTGAAAATGGATAGAGTACTCCTTATCGCAGGATTAAGCATTATAGCATTGTTGCTGATAATGGCACTTATTGGGCCATATCTAAACTCTTGGACTTATTATGAACAGGTTTTACAAAGGGCAAACGAATCACCTAGTTCACAGTATTGGTTTGGAACAGATTCTCTTGGAAGAGATTTGTTTACCAGGGTATGGATTGGGCTACGTATATCATTTATGATAGGGATTATAGCAAGTATTATAAGTGTTGTTATTGGAACTATTTATGGTGCTATAGCGGGTTATTTTGGAGGCCTCCTTGATGAAATAATGATGAAATTGGTGGAGATTCTTTATTCAATACCATTTTTGGTATATGTAATTTTGTTATTACTAATTATGGAACCTGGAATTAAAACAATCATGGTAGCACTAGTGGTTGTGTGTTGGTTAGGTACAGCAAGAATTGTCAGGGGAGAAATTGTACGGCTCAAAGAAATGGACTTTATTTTAGCTGCCTATTCCATTGGCGCTAATTACTGGAGAATTATATTTTATCATCTAATTCCTAGTGCAATAGGTCCTATTATTGTTATGGTTACTGTGACCATACCTGAGATAATTCTTGCAGAAGCTGTATTGAGTTTTTTGGGGTTGGGAATCAGTACTCCCAAAGCAAGCCTAGGTTTTTTAATTAATGAAGGATTTCAAAGTATACGATCTTATCCATATCAATTGTTTTTTCCAGCAGTTCTTTTAACACTTTCTATGCTAGGCTTTAATATGCTTGCTGATGGATTACGCAGAATCTTGGATCCTTCTGTAAATAAATAGAAAAAATTTGTTTTTTAAGTTATTTTTAGCAGGAAAATGTTTACTTTTAGTCGAATGTGAGTTGTATGTGTTAGTGGGGAGGAAAAGATATGTCTACATCTGATGAAACAAGTAGTCACGCAGGACAAAGACAGATAGAAGATGTTATTAGAAGAATAAAAGGTGTAATCTCCTGTAATGTTGTTATTTCTAACGAAGATGGAAAGATACAGGAAGTGCATATATTATCAGAAAGTAACAGACAACCTAAGCAAATGGTAAGAGATATTGAATCAGCGGTAATGGCTGAGTTGAATATTCCCCTTGATCACAAAAAGATTAGTGTTGCGCAAATAAAACAAACTACACCAGTTTCTAAATATAGCCGATTGATAATTAATAGTGTGGATATTAATGGAAGTAAGAATTGGTTATCTTTCAAAGTATCTGTAAAACTAGGGGAATTTACTTTTGAAGGTCAGTCTGAAGGACCAAATTCAAAATCAAATAGATACAGAGTACTAGCAGGAGCAGCATGTCAGTCAATAGAGACAGTTTTAGAGCATAAACTTAGGTTTATAGTTGAGGAGGTTTCTTGGACAAACCTACCAAGCTGTGAAATTGGCACAGTTGTTCTGTCATGTGTATCAGAAAACAGCATTGAAAGAGTAGTAGGCTCCTGCCTATTTTCCACAGATAAAGACATAACAATTGTGAAAGCTGTTCTAGATGCACTAAATAGAAGGATAGATTTGATTATGTAGTTTTATAGGGGTCGTATGAGCGGAGCTAAATAGCGGAGCGGAAAAACCTTTACTGACTAGCGGAAACAGTAAGAGATCACCGTAAAAGGGGGTTTTTCCAAATGACAAAATTATTTAAAGTTTTAACTGCATTGACAGCATTGTTATTAGCTGGTGGTGCTACTTGGAGATGGTAAAACTTTGATTTAACGTACGACCCCTTATTACATATACAAATATAGAATTGGATGATAAATATGCAACACAAACTAAACAAAATGACCAAACTTTATATTTGTTTTACTCTAAGCATTTCTTTATTTTTTACTGTTCTTTCTATTAAAAATGTTTTCATTAGTGAGTCATTTTATACAAGCTCTGTCATGTTCTGTATCTTAATTGTATTATCTAACCTAATGCCAGTAAAGCTTCCTAGACGAGGTTCTGTAGCAATTACTTTTGCTATGCACTTAGCTGCAATTTTCAATTATGGTCCATTAATCTCCATTGTATCGGAAATCATATCAGCCTTTCTGATATACTTTAAGGAATCCAAAAAAAATAAGATAAAAGAAATATTCAATGCTAGCCAAGTTATCATTTCGATTTACTTTGCATCACTTTTTATCCAACCCTGGCAAGTAGCGGCAATGGATATGGATGCATTCCTAGTAGCAAATGCATTTTTAGTAAGTGTAGTATATTTTATTGTAAATACGATCCTAGTTACATTTGTTATAAGCTTTAGCGAAAAGTTAAACCCATGGAATATTTGGGTTACCAATTTTAAAATATTAACACCACATTATTTGGCATTAGCCCCTATGGGTTTTGTGGTAGCTGTAATCTATTATTATATTGGCCCTTTTGGCTTAATAATGTTCTTTTTACCCTTCCTTTTAGCACGTCACTCATTTAAATTATACATGGACATGCGTGATAATTACTTAAATACGATAGAAACTTTAATTAAGTCCATAGAAGCAAAGGATGAATATACTAAGGGTCACTCAGAAAGGGTTGCTACTTATAGTGTTGCCATTGGAAGACAAATGTCCTTAGATGCAGCAGACTTAGAACAACTAAACTACTTAGCACTACTTCATGACATAGGCAAGGTAGCTGTTAGTGATTCAGTATTAAATAAGGTTGACAAATTAACAAATGGGGAATTTGATTTAGTAAGACAACACCCACAGATTGGTGCAGATATTATTAAAGACATAAAACTGCTTACCGATGAAAAAAAGGTGGTATTGCATCATCATGAGAGGTTCGATGGTTACGGTTATCCTGATAAGTTAAAGGGTGAAGAAATACCCCTTATGGCAAGAATCATTGCAGTTGCAGATTGCTTTGATGCCATGACTAGTAACAGGGCATATAGAGATGCAACATCATATACAGTTGCTATTAGAGAAATAGTAGAATGCTCCGGCAAGCAATTTGACCCAAAGGTAGTGGAGGCATTTATAGAATGTTTTCCAGAGATATTTCCGGATATAAAGCTTGAATCTAAGAAGGAAAGCACATCTGCTCAAAAATTGCTAGCATACTAAGAGTTTTAAGGGTGAGGATATGTTTATAGAGACTCTCATATTTAGTATTATTGTTGGACTAATCCGAAAGGGTAATATAAAAAACTTTGCGCTAATTCATTTAAGGGGAATTAGCTTTTTATTTGTTGCCCTTTTTATACAAATAATACTTGATAGGTTTGGATTGGTGTTCTGGGATTGCTGGGGATTAGTTATTCATCTAGCTACTTATCTTATGCTCTTTTACTTCTTTTGGTTAAATAAGGGAAGGTTAAATATTCTTCTACCTTTTGGGACCTTTTTTAACTTTATTGTTATTCTGTTTAATAAAGGTGCAATGCCTGTTAAGACAACTTACATGCCTGAAGAAAGCATAGCGTTTCTTGCAGAACGTGTGACTCATACTATCATGACTGCCCAAACGAAGCTACTCTATCTTGGGGATATAATTTATATTAGCTGGCCTATTCAGCAAATGATTAGTATAGGAGATATCATTATGAACATTGGTATCTTTCTATTTATCCAAGGTATAATGTATAAAAATAGGAAAAAAACTGGTGCATAAGTGCCAGTTTTTTAATTAATCATGAACAATTATTATTACTATAATTATTTCTTATACCATATAAACAACTGTTATCCTACTTTAGGCTCTCTGGAACTTATAATGGTACTTAAGGTATTCTGGACTTTTAAGCTAGCCGAAGGAGGAATTTATATATGACACAGTTCAAAGATGATGAAATATTACGCCAAAAGATGCAAGATATTGTTGAGGAGTGCATGGGAGAATCTCCATCATTTTGCGTAGCTACATGTCCTTTACATATTGATGTTAAGGGGTATGTTGGCAAAATTGCAGATGGCGACTTCAGGGAAGCCCTAGCAATAATTCGCAAAGATTTGCCTTTCCCAGGTACATTGGGAAGAATATGTGCCCATCCTTGTGAAGAAAAATGCAAACAAAATGAAGAAGGGGAGCCCCTTGCTGTACAGCAGCTAAAAAGATTTGCAGCCAATTATGATAGTGAGTTTGAATGGGACATTAGTATTGAGGGAAATGAAAAGCCACAAAAAGTAGCTATTATTGGTGCGGGACCAGCGGGTGCTATGGCTGCATATATTTTGAGAAAAAAAGGATACGCAGTAACAATATTTGAAAGATTACCTGTTGTGGGGGGTATGATGAGAGTAGGTATTCCTGCCTATCGTCTTCCTCGAGAAGTTATAGACTTTGAATATAGTATTTTGCCATTAATGGGTGTAACTATTCATTTAAATACTGAAATAGGCAAAGACATTCAATTTGATGATTTATTAAATGATTATGATACAGTCTTTATTGCTGCGGGTGCTCACAAAAGTATAATGCTTGATGTCCCAGGAAAAGAACTAGAGGGGATAGAACCAGGAGTAGATTTTTTAAGAAATGTGAGTTTAGGCGAAGCACAGAAAGTAGGCAAAAAGGTTGTAGTAATTGGTGGAGGAAATGTTGCAATTGATGTAGCTAGAAGTGCTGTTCGAAAAGGTGCAGAAGAAGTAATCATGGTATGCCTTGAACAAAAGCATGAAATGCCAGCCCACTCCTGGGAGGTAGAGGAGGCAGAAGAGGAAGGAATTAAAATAATTGATGGGTATGGTATTAAGCAATTCTTGGGAGAAGGAAAAGTAGAGAAGATAGACCTAGTAAAATGTGTATCTTTATTTGATAGTGAAGGTAGTTTTAATCCTAAATATAGTGAGGAAGAAAATTTATTACTTGATACTGACATGGTGATATTGGCAATTGGTCAGGGTGTTGAAAGTAATTTTCTTAATGGACATTCAGACATATTAGCACCTAATGGAAAGATAAAGGTTGATCCAATAACATTACAGACTACCAACTTAAAGATATTCGCAGGGGGAGACATGGTTGGTAGACCTTTAATTGCCATAGAAGCAGTAGCTCATGGTAAGAAAGCAGCCATTTCCATTGACAAGTATTTTAAAGATGAAGATTTAACTATTGGTAGAGAGAAGGAAGGTACTTTTGAGACGACACTAGTTAGAGAAATAAAGGATGAAGAAAAGGGAACCATCCGTACTAAGGTTAAAAGAATACCTATTGAAAGGCGATTAACAACCTTTGACGAGGTTGAAGTTGGTTTTACAGAAAAGTGTGCTATTCATGAGGCAACAAGGTGTCTACAGTGTGAATGTAAGTTGTGCATGAAAGAATGTATTATGCTTAATGAATTTTGTGAATACCCAAAACAATTGATGGAGCAGACATTGGCAGCTTGTTGTATAGATCCATTAATTCCATACTCTTGCAATATGTGTAACCAGTGCACCATAAATTGTCCTAAGGAATATAAGTTTAGTGAAATATTTGCTCAAATGCGCAAGGATCTTGTAAAAGATGGGGAAGGTCCATTACCTCAGCATAAACCAATTTATATGCATCAAAAGCTAGGGTTCCACCCAATATTTAATATAGTTAAACCAGACCTTAAGGCAGGATATACGAAGAGGGCATTTATGCCTGGCTGTAGCTTACCTTCCTATTCGCCAAAATTAGTAGGAGAAATATTAAGATATTTGCAAAAAGAACTGCCTGGAACCGGTGCCGTCTTAAAGTGCTGTGGTAAACCTACAAAGGCCTTAGGACTAGAAAAGGAATTTAGAGAAAGATATTCCATGCTAGAAGATGCGTTTAAACAATTAGAAGTGGAAGAAATTATTGTAGCATGCCAGTCTTGTTACAGTATGATTACAAATATGAGTCCTCACTTAAAAGTTCGTTCACTATATGAGGTCTTGAGAGAGATAGGTATTCCTGAAGAGGCGAAAGGAATTGGTAAAGGAAAGGTTATGGCTCTTCATGACTCATGTGTTACGAGAGAAGCTGATGAAATTCATGATTCTGTGAGATTTTTAATGAGAGAAATGGGCTATAAAATTGAAGAATTGCCTCATAATAGACATAATACACGCTGTTGTGGTTTCGGGGGTATGGTTGTGCCTGCAAATCCCGATCTTGCCAAGAGGGTTATGAATCGCAGGGCTGCCGAGGCAAAATCAGAGCATATGGTTACTTATTGTGCAGCATGTAGGGAATCAATGACCTTGGGTGGCAAAAAATCACTTCACCTTATGGATTTAATGTTTGATAGGGATTGGGAAAAGATAGGGGTGCCAGGATTGCAAGGTCCTCTTAACAACTGGCTGAATCGATATAAATCTAAAAAAGAAATAAAGCAGTCTCACATATTTTGAATGTAGCTAACTTTTCTATCAATAAACATTCTTACCTCCTCCATATATAAGCAACAATTTAGAACCTGTCAGGAAAAAATATAGGAATCCAACAATGTTGGATTCCTATATTCCTTTTGCAGGAAAAACATGTGCTTGTGAGGAATAGTACTTTAAAGTATGTATTGCAGAAATGGGGGGTAAAATGCCTCAGATTGAAAGAAGTATAGTTCCTAGAAAAAAGAAAAAAGATCAAAAGCCTGTTTTCTTAATTGTCCTTTGCGTGGTTTTACTTTTGTTATATATAGTTGGATCTAATGAACAGACACTTGGTATTTATTTGACTTTTGGAATAGCATTCGGTTTCATACTTCAAAGAAGTAGGTTTTGTTTTGCTGCAGGATTTAGAGATCCAGTTATTGTTGGTAGTACTTCCATATTGCGAGCCATTGTTATTGCCATGGTAATTATGACAATAACTTTTTCTATTATTCAGTATCATTCATTGTTGCAGGGTATTCCTACAATACCTGGGCACATTTATTCTATTGGATTTCATACTGCATTGGGAGGATTTTTATTTGGCGTGGGTATGGTAATAGCAGGAGGCTGTGCAACTGGGACGTTAATGAGAATCGGAGAAGGATTTCTTATGCAGTGTATTGTATTAATAGGTTTCCTAATCGGCACATTATTAGGTGCTAGGCACTTTCCGTGGTGGGAGAAGAACTTTATCAATGAGGCGCCAAGTATTCATCTTCCTAGTTATTTTGGATGGCCTGGTTCAATTGGTCTACAAATAGGAGTACTAATGTTGCTGTTTTATTTGTTAAAAAGATATGAAGATAAACATAATATTATGTTGTAGTGGAGGAAAATTATGGCAGAAATAAGAATAGATTGTCTTTATGAAGCATGTCCAATTCCATTATTAAAGGCAATGAAGAAGCTTAAAAAAATAGCAGTTGGCGATGTTTTGATTATTGAGACCGACCACAGTTGTGCTATAAAAAACTTTACAGAGTGGACACAGAAGAATAATCTGCCATGTGAAATAGTTGAGGTTGATAATGGGGAGTGGGAAATCAGACTTATAAAGAGATAGGGAGTGGAAGGATGCTGGATAAGCTAATTAAAGAACCATGGACCTATTATACTGGAGCTGTATTGATTGCAATATTGAATACAATACTTTTTGTTGTGATAGGAAGACCATGGCAGATAACCTCGGGTTTTACAAATTGGGCTGCATGGATATGGAGATCATTGGGTGGAAAACCTGAACAATGGGAGTATTTTGCTACTAACCCAGTCAGAGCGGAAGCAATGACACAGGGATTTTTTACAAACACTCTTTCATTGATGGATTTTGGCCTAATCATTGGTGCATTGCTGGCTGTTCTGCTTGCTTCACAATTTAAGTTTAAAAAAGTAAAGTCCTACAAGCAGGTGATTGTAGCTCTTTTGGGTGGCATAATTATGGGGTATGGAACAAGAATATCGTCAGGGTGCAATATTGGAGCTTTTTTTAGTGCCATACCGTCCTTATCATTAAGTGGTTGGGTTTATGGGATTTTTGTTTTCTTAGGTGCCTGGCTTGGCAGTAAAATATTAATGAGGTTTTTGTTATAATTAACAAAAACCTCTTTTTTTTGACTTAACAAATTCTGCAAAATCTTTTTCAGGTCCTTTAAGATTATAGTCAGGAGAATGGACTAGAAAATAGTCAGCCTTAAAATCGATTCCACTAATTTCTACCTCTTTTAAAGTCCCTGTAGCAAGTTCTTTTTTGATTGCCAGCTTGGATAATATAGAAAATCCCTTTCCTGCTATTAAAGCAGATTTAATAGCCTCTGGAGAACTTATTTCCATAACGATATTAGCGTTACCTATATTGGCCTCAGCTTTTTCAAGTGCTTCAACTATTACAGCTTTAGTGCCAGAACCGGTTTCCCTTGTAATAAGGGGCACCTGTAAAAACTCATCAATAGATATTTCAGGTTTTTTGAAGCGCTTAGGGGAAACTACTAGTTTTAGATTATCACTTGTAACCTTTGTGAGCATTATGCCTTTGCTTTCTGGCTTTCCTTCAATAATCCCTATTCGCGTAGATCCATCTATTACTTTTTTTATCACACTACTTGAATTGGTAATATCCAATAAAATATTTACATTAGGATATTTTTCTCTAAAAGTATAAAGACTGCAAGGCAATGCGTATGAGCCAACAGTCGTACAGGAGCTTACCACAACTTCGGTTTGTTTATTTTTTATGCAGCCAAGTTGACGCTCTATGTTGTCTTGAATTGCTAGTAAAGATACAGCGTAATCATATACAACTTGGCCTTCTTCTGTTAATTTGACTCCCTTATTACTTCTGCTCAATAAATTCACATCTAGCTCTTTTTCAAGGGCCTGAACTTGTATACTTACACCAGGCTGAGACATGTGTAACAGCTTTGCTGCTTTAGAAATACTGTTACATCGGACAGTAATGTAAAACGTTTTAAGATACTCAAGATTCATAAAAAACCTCCAAACATTTGTATAAGAAAACATTATAAAGAATATAACAATAAATTATATAGCATAAAATACTATCATTATAAAATCTTATGCCGCCATAGTATAATCTTATTGTAAGTATTAGACATTGAGAATGAAAGTACCTTCACAAACTTTACAAAATTTATTTACTTTTTTTAAATCAAAGCTTGTGCAAAAAAGTATTTATTCTATGTGAGGTATCTGGGTTCTCAAGTACAAAACAAATCTATTGCAGGAGAGAGAGAGGAGAGGTTGGTTAATGTTTGTGAAAAAAAGATTAAATATTTTAGTAGTACTTCTTTTAGTTCTAAGTCTATTGGCTGTTGGTTGTGGCCAAAAACAAGCACCATCAGTAACAGTTGACGAACAAGAGTATGCAAGACCTGAGATGTTAGTTGATGTTGAGGAATTGAAGGAAATAGTTGACGATCCAAATGTTGCGATTTTAGACATTCGTGCTCAAGCTAAATACATACTCGGGCACATTCCAGGAGCAATTAATGTCTGGAGACCCGAATATGAAGCTCCAGAAGCAGATTACGGTTTTGGAGGTATGCTTTGTGATAAGGCACAATGGGAAGAATTAATGGGCAGTCTAGGTATTGATAATGACACCAGAGTAATTATTTATGATGATAAAGGTGTATATGATAGTGCAAGGGTTTGGTGGGCTTTGTTTGGCTACGGACATGAAAATATGCAGGTACTTAATGGCGGATGGGATGCTTGGGTCGCTACAGATGGAGATACATCACTTAAAGGTCCTAGTATTACTCCTACCACATATACTGCAAAGGACTTTGACATGGATATTTATGCCACTTTAGATGAAGTTAAAGATGCTGTTGATAGTGGTGACGTAGTGATTATAGACACTCGTGCAGAAGGAGAGTATACAGGGGAAGAACTTAAAAGCGGTGCCTTTAGACAGGGCAGATTGCCAGGAGTCGTATGGATTGAATGGAATCAGAATTTAAATGAAGATAAGACAGTTAAGAGTGCAGAAGAACTAAGAGAAATGTATAAAGAATTTGGTATTGAAGAGGACACAACTGTAATAACCTATTGCCAATCAGGTGTAAGATCTGCAGCGGCCTGGTTTAACTTAAGACTCATTGGATATGACAATGTTCAAAACTTCGATGGTTCCTGGATTGAGTGGAGCTATAATGAAGATCTACCAATTGAAACTGATCAATAAAATATGTTGTTAAAGAAGAAGGGGTAAGTCTACTCCTTCTTCTTTAAACAAATTAAGTGAACTCATTCAGCCAAAGCTGAACATCGGGGTATCAGATGGAGGCTCTACTCCACCTGATTTAGAGACCACTTATAGAAGTGGGGGCCTTAACCTATATAGAATATTTTGGATAAACAGTTAAAAATGGATGTCTAGAAAGAGGGGGATTTTATGGAAAAGGAAAAAAAATCAAAAAACAAGAAACAGGATAAGGTCAAACTACTTATAATTATGGGTATAATTGCGGCTGTTGTTATCCTAATGAAAGTCTTTGGAGTTTTTGATTATATCAGCATTGATAACATAACAAAGCTTACTGAGTGGATTAATAGCTTTGGTATGATTGGTCCACTAGTTTATATTGTATTATGGATTGCTGCATGTATCTTCTTTTTACCAGGACTGCCAGTTGCACTTTTAGGAGGTTTTGTCTTTGGCCCATGGTTTGGAATATTATATTCTTCTATAGGTTCGACTCTTGGAGCTACAGCAGCATTTTTAGTAGCTCGTTATGCAGCACGTTCCATGGTAGAGGGTTGGGTACAAGGAAATGAACAATTCAAGAAAATTGATGAAGGTGTAGAAAAGCAAGGATGGCGGATGCTTATGGTTACTCGACTAGTTCCTGTATTCCCATTTAACCTACAAAACTATGCCTATGGTTTAACTAAAATTAAATTTGCAACATATGTGCTTGTTTCTTGGATTTGTATGATTCCAGGAGCTGCCGCATTTTCATTCGCTGGAGGATCTGTAGTAAGTGGTCAAGGAAATCTAGGTAAAACTTTAATGTACTTAGGTGTAGCTGCAGTATTTTTTGTAATAATATCTTTAATACCAGGTTGGATACAAAAAAGACAAAAAATTGAGGGTGACAAAAAAGTTGCGTAAATTATTGTTTATCCTATTAATTTTAATAATTGTATTGCCTGTGGCAGGGTGTGGTAATGACAAGGGTGAGGTTCTAGAAGAAGACGTTTTAGAACAGGATTGGGATCTTATTGTTGCTTCTGCACAAGGTACAACTGTTAACTTTTATATGTGGGGTGGAGATGACAGAATTAATAGTTGGGTAGATAATTATGTTTCCCAGACCATGCAGGAAACATATAATATTACAGTTAATCGAGTCCCAATGGATGCTCCAGAGTTTATCAATAAACTTCTTGGAGAAAAGCAGGTTAACAGGCAAAAAGGCTCTATTGATTTACTTTGGATTAATGGAGAAAACTTTCGTACTGCTCGCCAGGCCGAGATGTTATGGGGACCATTTGCAGAAAAAATACCAAATTTCAATGAGTATGTAGATACGGATGCACTAGATATTGCGTTTGATTTTGGTTTTCCTGTTGAGGGATTTGAGGTTCCATATGGGAAAGCACAGTTCGCCTTTACTCATGATACTGCTAGAGTAAGTAATCCACCTAGATCAAGTTCAGAACTAATGGAGTGGGTAAAAGCTAATCCAGGAAGATTTACTTATCCTGAAATGCCTGATTTTACAGGTAGTGTTTTTATACGGCATTTAATGTATGAATTATGTGGAGGCTACGAAGCCTTTCCCTATGTTGAAGAAGTAAACATAGAGGACTTAAATGAACAGCTGCAACCACTTTGGGCATATTTAAATGATATTAAACCCTATCTTTGGAGACAAGGAGAGACCTATCCCTCCCAGATAGCTCAGCTTGATCAGCTCTTTACAGATGGAGAAGTAGACTTTACTATGACATATCATCCATCAAGATTTTCCGGTATGATAGACCAGGGACTAGTGCCTGATACAGTTCGTACTTTTGTATGGGACCAGGGTACGATTGGCAATACACATTTTTTAGCAATACCCTTTAACGCACCCAATAAGGGCGGTGCCATGGTATTAGCAAATTTCCTCATGAGCCCAGAGGCGCAAATATCTAAATATGATCCTACAAATTGGGGTGATATGATAGCTTTAGATATTAATAAGCTAGAGGAAAAGTATATACAAGAAATCGAAAGTACTGATCTAGGAATTGCAACTCTGTCAGCAGAAGAATTAGCTAATCATCGTTTACCTGAGATTGCGTCAGCCTACATTCAAGTTATAGAAGATCTTTGGAGAGATAATGTTATCAAGGAGTAAAGAATGAAATACAAACCATATCTTTATTTGGCACCAGCTTTATTAGTATTGACAATATTTTTCTTGGGGGGTCTTGTTTTTGCGTTACTTCAGAGTTTTGGATATTTTCCAGTTCTGGGATTAACGCAATTTACTCTTAAGTATTACTTGCTAGTAGTAAAGCAAAAAGAATTTATGGCCTCCCTTACCTTTACCTTATATATAGCTTTTGTATCAACTTTTCTGTCAACTATAATAGCTATATATTTGGCAAATTATATGGTGAACCTAAAGCAGAAGAACAAAGTAATTGACTTTATGTATAAACTGCCAATAGCAGTTCCACATATAGTTGCTGCATTAATGATTGTTTTTCTAATATCACAAGGAGGGTTTTTAGCAAGGATTTTCATTAACCTAGGGGTAATTAATGAATCAGGACAGTTTCCTCCTGTTTTCTATTCGAGAAATGCTATTGGAATCATAACAATATACATGTGGAAAGAAATACCCTTTATTACATTAATGATTTATACAGTTATGAAAAATATACATGGAAAGCTAAATGATGTGGCAGCTACGTTAAAAGCTTCTCCATGGCAGGTGTTTTTTCAAGTTACACTACCTCTTAGTATGCCAAGCATAATTTCTGCATCTGCCATAGTTTTTGCTTTTTCCTTTGGTGCCTTTGAAATACCATTTTTATTAGGGGCCACCTATCCCAAAGCTTTACCAGTATGGGCTTATTACAATTATATTTCTCCGGACTTGTATAACCGACCCATTGCCATGGTTATTACAATAATTCTAACATCAGTTTGCGTAATGCTTGTCGGGTTATATTATCTATTTATGAAAAAATATCTAAGACAATGGGGGTAAGTATGGACAAAAAACAACTAGTGCATAAAATTATTGTCATGATTTTTTTCATCCTCTTAATGTCCCCGTTTTTAATTCTATTGTTATGGGCCTTTAGTAAAGTATGGACGGCAGGAAGTATTTTTCCACATGACTGGGGATTAAGGGGTTGGCAGTATATATTAAACCCTCAGAATAAAATATTGTCTGTTATCGGAACAAGTATATTCCTATCTTTGGCAGTAACTCTAGTAGCGACAATTATTAGCATTCCAGCCGGAAAGGCCTTAGGCTTATATGACTTTCCTGGAAAAAATATTGTTGAAATTCTTGTTCTAGCCCCTATAATTATTCCGCCTATTACAATTGGAATGGGTATACATGTGATTTTTATAAAGTATGGGCTGGTTGATACTTTTTTGGGAGTTCTCTTAATCCATTTAGTGGTGGTTATGCCCTATGGGATAAGAATATTTGCAAGTGTATATAAAGCAATGGGGTTAAAATGGGAGGAGCAAAGTAAAATATTGAAGGCAAATAATTGGCAAAGATTCATATATGTGACTTTGCCTTTCCTAAAACCAGGGCTAATTACCAGCGGTATTTTAATGTTTAATGTTTCCTTCAGTCAATACTTTTTGACATTTTTAATTGGTGGTGGAAAAATTGTTACATTACCATTAGTTCTTTTCCCATATATTAATAGTGGTGATAGAGTTATAGGTTCTGTTATCAGCCTTATATTTATTCTGATTGCACTTATTTTTATGTTTATAATTGAACGGGTGATTACAGACCCAAAACAAAAATCAAGTTATTATTATTTATAAGGGTGGGTTAAATGGCTAAAGTAATCTTAAAAAACCTGGTAAAATACTACTCGAAGGAAAAAGTTATCAAAAATTTAAATATAGAAATTGAGCATGGGGAATTTGTTGCTCTAGTAGGTCCTTCTGGTTGTGGTAAGACAACAACATTGAAACTCCTGTCTGGATTATTACTTCCTGATCAAGGTCAAATTTTACTAGATAAAGAGGAGATAACATTTTTACCTGCGGAACAAAGGGACATTGTTATGGTATTCCAGGACCATCTGCTTTTTCCCCACCTTTCTGTAGCTGAAAATGTTGCTTTTGGTCTGAAAATGCTAGGAGTATCAAAAAAAATAAGAATGGAAAAGGCAAAGGCCTTGTTAGAATTGGTTCATCTCCCAGGAATTGAGCAAAAATATCCTGGCCAATTGTCAGGGGGACAGCAGCAAAGGGTGGCCTTAGCACGGGCACTAGCCCTGGAACCAAAGGTATTATTGTTAGACGAACCTTTGTCAAACTTGGATCCCACCCTTCGTGAGGAAATGAGAGAATTAATTCTCCAAATCCATAGAAAGCTTAATATGACCACAGTATTTGTTACCCACGATCAGAATGAGGCTATGCTTTTAGCAGATAAAATTGCAGTAATGCTAGAAGGGCAGATACTTCAATATGATACTCCATATAACCTATATAATCACCCAGTAAACAAAAAAATAGCAAGCATGTTTGGGGTCTGCAACTATTTAGAAGGAAATATTCACAACAATAATTTTTTTGCAAAGGGTAAGAAAATCAGTATTCCCCACTTTTTAGACAATGGAGAGTTTGTAGCCTGTGTAAGAGCAGAACATATTGAAATTTGTTCACCGCCTCAAAAGGAATGCTTTTCAGGAGTAATAGAAGATAAAAAATTCTCCGCAGGTCAAAGTATAATCAAGATCTCCACAGATTTGGGTTTGCTGACAGCAGTGGTAAAAAACCATATTGATATTGAGTTGGGTTCAAGAATGTACTTTAAAATTGAATGGAACAGGGTTTGGTTTCAAAAAAGGGGTGAAAGCTGTGAAGATTTCCATCATAATTCCCACCTTGAACGAGGCCAACAAAATATTACAAACATTAAAAATGATAAGGCAGCTTGTGGGTGATAAAGAGATTATAGTAGCAGACGGAGGTAGTAGTGATGATACTATTACCATAGCTAAAACAATAGAGGATGTAATTGTTGTTAATAGCCATATTGGTAGAGCAAATCAAATGAATACGGGGGCTAAGGTAGCCTCAGGAGAGGTATTACTTTTTCTCCATTGTGATAGCGTATTAGAACCATCAGCATTAATAAGAATCGAAACAACCATTGCAGATACTAGAATTGTAGGTGGTTGTTATACATTGAAAATGGATGATAATCGGCTTGTTTTTAAGTTTATCTGTCTTGGGTCAAATATAAGAGCCAGGTTATCTAAGGTATTCTTCGGAGATCAGGGTATATTCGTTAGAAAGAGTGTATTTGATGAGTTAGGCGGATTCCCTGCCATTGAGCTGATGGAAGATTGGGAGTTTTCTAGGAAGTTACGAGAGAAAGGGAAGACAGTACAGGTTACTGAAGGAATAATCACTTCAACACGGCGTTTTAAAAAAGGTGGAGTTTTAAAAACCTGTTTGTTTATGCATAAGCTGAAAATACTATACCTATTAGGTAAGACACCGGCAGAATTAAAGAATAAATACTATGATGTGAGGTAAATATGTTAATTGCCTTAATGACTAGAATACCTGAGCCAGGTTACACAAAAACCAGATTAGAATCCCATTTTTCAAAAAATGAATGTGCGCTTCTTCATGGAGCTTTTATTATGGATATGGTATCAATGCTTAATAATAATGGGTTAAAGTATAAAGTGTTTTATGATGTTAAAGGAAATGTAGACAAGCTTAAAAGTATACTACCTGTAAACGCCCCTGTTATACCTCAACAAGGATTAAATTTAGGAGAAAAAATGTACAATGCTCTTAAATGGGGTTTTAGCAATGGCTATACTAAAGTAGGAGTTCTTGGGACAGACTTGCCTACGTTAGAGCTATCTTTTATAAAAAGTGCAAGAAATTTACTAGATGTATATGATCTTGTTTTAGGACCTACAGGTGATGGTGGATACTATTTTTTAGGAATGAAAATGCTGCATAAAGAAGTTTTTAATATAGACAATTGGGGTAGTTCTACTGTGCTAGAAAGTACAATTACGGTAATAAACAAACTTAATTTGAAGTGGTGTTTATTACCCGAATGCAATGATATAGATTATTTTAGTGATGTAATCCAGCTTTGGAAAATGCTTAATGAGAACAAGGTTGAAAGTATCCCAAAACATACCTATAGTTTATTAAAGAATCTAAATGTTGATAGTAGGGTGAGATAAAATGCTTGCAGAAAAATTATTTGATACAGTTCAAGATTATGTGAATTCACCAACCTTTAAAAAGCAAATGAAGATAGACATAAATGATAAGGTTATGGTAAATTACCTTGCCCAAGGTGAATACAACTTAAATTATTTATTAATGACTAGTAATGCCGACAAATACGTTTTCAGGGTTAACACAGGAAGCCAAATGCTACTTAAAAACCAAATTAGCTACGAATATCAGGCTTTGAATATCCTGCAGCACTCAGGTGTAACGCCAAAGCCTTGCTATATAGATGATACAATGGAAAGCATTCCATATGGAGTGCTTGTTATGGAATACCTTCCTGGAGAACCATTAGACTATAAAACAGATTTATCTAAGGCGGCTGATACTTTTGCTAGAATTCATGGATTAGAATTTACAGAAAATGATACAGATTTTTTGGTAAAGGAACCTGGTCCATTTACTGGCATCTATAATGAAGCTACTAGGCTGCTCACAAAATATTTTGAGTGTCCCAAGGCTAATATTGAAACATCAAGATTATTGGAAAAGGTAATTTTAGAAGCAGAAAATAGAAAAAATCAAGAAAAATTGCTTTTGGCTGACCCCTGGCTGCGGGTAATTAATACAGAGGTTAATTCTCACAACTTTATTGTAAATGAAGAAATGGGGACATGTCATTTAATTGATTGGGAAAAGCCTATTTTAGGCGAACCAGCGCAAGATCTGAGTCATTTTGTTATATGCACTACAACTATCTGGAAGAGGAATTATGTGTTATCTAATGAAGAAGAAAATTATTTTATTAATGGATATTTGCATAAGCTACCTGTTTGTCCCCAAAAAGATACTTTAAAAGACAGGCTGGAAATGTTTAAGTTCTTTAATTATGTTCGTGCAGTATCGTGGTGTGCTATGGCCTGGACAGAATATATTGAACCCGGACGGCTTTTAAGTAATGATGATACCTTTGATAAGATAAAGGCTTATATTGAACCGCAGTTTTTAAAAAGTGTTTTTGGAAATCTAAAAACCAATTTTTAGACTGAGCCAGGCTTTATAGACATCATCAGTAAACATCTTTAAATTATCTATTGTAGGAAGATTTATCACGCAAGGAAAAGCATCTTCAGTTTCATTTACTAAAAGACCTTTTTCAAGATTAGTAAGATTAGGTGTTATATGATGTAGCGAGTCTTTAAAAAGTGAAGGTTCTACTAAATATACAGCTGCCACAACATCCCAATTATGGAAACCATTTATATTAAAAGTACACATCATGTTTTGAAACCAGTATAAGCATTTTCGCGCAATATACTTTGCTGCAGGATTATCACTAGATAAAAGTCTTTCGTCAAAGTCTTTTTTAGTAAAAAAAGCATCAAGACAGTTATTTCCTGTAATTACAGATACATTTCTACCGTTTTTTAAAACACATTGAGCAGCAGCAGGGTCACAGGAAAAATTAAGTTCATTAAGAACCTTACCTTTGATAATCAGTTCTTGAGTGATACCCCCCATTAGGACAATTTTAGATACCTTTTCAAAAATCTCATTATCTAGTAGATATGCTCCATATATATTTGTTAGAGAGCCTAGGGCTAATAAGGAAATGTTTTCTTGATTAGCATTTACCGTTGCAACTATAAATTCAGCTGCGTCACTAGTTAAGGTATGTTTATCAGGGCTACCCTCGAGCAGGGGGATGTGAGTCGCATCAATATCATTTAGCAACTTTTGTGTTGCTGAATATACTGTTTTCAAATCGCTATTTCCAAATGTTGTAGTAATTCCACAGATTTCTATCCATCCCTTTCCTAATAGATAAAGTAAAGCTAAGCCGTCATCTACATCGCATCCTTCAACACCCATTGTATTATCACAATCGAAAATAACTTTCTTCACTTCAAAACCCTCCCAGAAGAAATTACCAGCTAATGTTTTCTATACCTATAATATTACAAACAGAATTGGATTACAAAAATTAAGTAGCAGTAATGGGCCAAGTAGAGAATCTCTTGCTTGAATAAGCTCGCAGATTGAGAGGAATCATCAAGAGGTATAGATTTTATGGAATAATCACCATTAGTTTAACCCTGGATCTTCGTCTTTTAAATATACAAACCAGTATACTAAACCTACAAATAGTACTCCACCTACAATGTTTCCTAAGGTTACAGGAATTAGGTTGTTTATTATAAAACTTCCCCAGTTTAACATATCTGTGTTAATTGGATATCCCAGTATTTCTTCGGCCTGTTCAAAACCAATATTTCTGTGAACTAAAAGAATACCCATGGGAATAAAATACATGTTAGCTATAGAGTGTTCAAAACCTGAAGTAACAAAGGCTGCAATAGGCAAGATAATCGCAGCAATTTTATCAGTCACACTACGAGCTCCAAAGCTTAACCAAACAGCAAGGACAACTAAAATATTGCACAGTATACCTCGCATAAAGGCTTCTAAAAAGCTATAGTTGACTTTGGTGTTGGCTATTAAAATTGTTTTAGCACCTACTAGCTGGTCATTAATTAAGGGCTGTTGAGCAAGATAAACTAATAACACCAAGATTAAAGCGCCTAGAAAATTGCCTGCAAAAACAATTACCCAGTTTCTAAGCATTAAATAGAAAGATATCTTCTTTTGTACATAGGCCATGACAATTAGAGTATTGCCTGTAAATAGTTCTGCACCACCAATTATTATTAGAATTAAACCAAGTGTAAATCCTAAGCCTCCAATCAACTGGGTAAATCCTAACGACAAAACAGAATCATGTATGATAAATGTATAGAACTGGGAGCCAAGTGCTATAAATCCCCCTGCCAGAAGACTTAGTACAAACATTTTTGTAAAAGAGTTTGTTGCTTTTGCCACTCCAATTTTTTCTACCCTTGACGCCATTTCTTTGGGAGAGTAGGCATCAATATGCAAATCCCACATTTTTTTCACCACTTTTTAGAATTGAAATTTAAGAGACTATTTGATTATCTAGTATACCCTAAATATTCATTTACAGTATTTTTTTGAGCTGTACTTAAAGTTCAGGATACTAGCTAACATGATTTAACAATGAGATTGAACCTAATTCTGTGTTATAATTACTTCCATATGAGAGGACTATCGGAGTAGAAATGGGGTGTTAATATGGATCCGTTAACTCATGCTTTAGCTGGTGCATTAGTGGCTTCTTTCTCAGGAAACCCTATATCCATAGCAGACCCCATTTTTTTGGGTGTTGTTTTAGGATCTATGGCTCCTGATTTAGATATTATATATCAGACTAAGGGAGATATGGCTTATTTAAAAAATCACAGGGGCTTCTCCCATTCATTTATTGGATTTATTATTATAGCTACTGGAATAGCTGGTGTCCTAAGTTTTATATTTCCAGAAACAGCTTTTATGACAGTATTCTTGTGGACTTTGCTCGGAGCATTAAGTCACGGGTTTTTGGATTTTTTGAATTCATATGGTGCGAAGCTTTTCTGGCCATTTTCCAAAAAGAAACAAAATTTAGGGATATTAACTGTTTTTGATCCTATTCTAACATTTATTATGGGGGCATCATTAGCTGGGCAAATGCTAAATCCTATGATAAATGTCATTGGCGCAATTAGCGTTATGGCATATTTGGCTTTTAGGGTTTATATGCGTTTAAGAGTAGCGTGGGTAGTTAAGAAAAAGTATTCTAATTTTAAAAAGATTATTGTGATTCCATCGGTTATCAGTATTTGGAACTGGCACTTTCTTTTAGAAAATGACAATAATATTACAGTAGGCGAAGTAAAGTTTTTGTCATGGGCAATGAAAATAAGGAGAAGCTATAGAAAACAGAAAAATCATCCTGTTGTCCAAGCAGCTATTAATAGTAAGCTTGGTAAATTATTTGGGGATTTCACTCCAATTTTTCATGTTGCTTTCCAAACAAAACCGAATGGGCATCTTGTTAGTTTTATTGATTTAAGATATTTTTTAAGAGACGATTTTATGCACCATGCTTCATGTATTATCAATGAGGAACTCCAGCTTATGGATGGAATTTTCCAACCTTACAACAAAAACAGAAAAATAAAGATTGCTAGTTAGCAAAGGGTGCTTTCTGGTATTTGATAACCTGTGGTTTAATTAAGTGCCACAGGTATTTTATTAAAAAAGCACTTACCTTGCATTAATGTTAATGATACAATTATATAGCAAAACTAACTATATGATTGATAAACTTAGAATAGATTATTGTAATACTACATGAAGGAGGTCTTTTATTTGTACAAATTGTTTTCCGGAAATGAAGCAATAGCTAGGGGTGCGTATGAGGCAGGAGTTAAGGTAGCGGCTGCTTATCCAGGAACTCCTAGCACAGAAATTCTCGAGAATGTTGCCAAATATGATGTAATCGATTCCCAATGGTCCCCTAACGAAAAAGTGGCCTTAGAGGTAGCTATAGGAGCTTCTATTGGGGGAGCTAGAGCATTATCAACTATGAAACATGTAGGAGTGAATGTTGCAGCTGATCCTCTAATGAGTTATACCTATATTGGGGTAAATGGGGGACTGGTTTTAGTAGCAGCTGATGATCCAGGAATGCATAGTTCACAGAATGAACAGGATAGTAGATATTGGGGTCTTTTTGCTAAAATTCCTGTTATTGAGCCAAGCGACAGCCAGGAAGCAAAGGATTTTGTTAAGTATGCTTTTGAAATTAGTGAGATGTTTGATACTCCTGTTATTCTAAGAACAAACACACGAGTTTCACATTCAAAAAGCATGGTCAAGCTTGAGGAACCTAAGGAAATAGTGATTAAGGAATATATAAAAACTCCTGAGAAATATGTTATTCTTCCTAAGCATGCTAGAGTTAGACATTCAGAAGTTGAGAAAAGAAGAATTGCTCTTGAAGAATTTGCGGGCAAAACCCATTTAAACAGAATTGAATGGGGTGATAGAAAACTAGGCATTATAACTAGCAGTATCAACTATCAATATGTAAAGGAAGTTATTCCAGAGGCTTCAGTTTTAAAAATAGGCTTAGCCTGGCCATTAAATGAAGCACTTATAAAGGAATTTGCAAATGGTGTTGAAAGGCTGGTAATAGTCGAAGAACTAGAACCAATATTTGAAACCCAGATTAAGGCAATGGGAATTAAAGTAGAGGGGAAAAGCATTATTCCTAGAGAAGGGGAACTTACAGAGGATATTCTTCGCAAAGCATTTTTTGATATTGAAAAGACTGAGTTATATCAATCAGCTCAAAATTTACCAGTAAGGCCTCCTATTCTTTGTCCAGGATGCCCTCATAGGGGAACCTTCTACGTTTTAACAAAGATGAAGCTCACAGTAACTGGGGATATTGGTTGTTATACCCTTGGAGCAGCACCACCCTTTAATAGAATAGATACTACTATATGTATGGGAGCATCCATAGGAGCATTGTTTGGATTGGAGAAGGCCTTAGGCAAAGAGTTTTCTCAAAAGACCGTTGGAGTTATTGGGGACTCAACATTCTATCACTCTGGAATGACTGGTCTCCTAAATATGGTATATAATGGCTCCACATCAACATTGCTTATTCTAGATAATTCCACAACAGCAATGACAGGGCATCAAGATCATCCAGGTACTGGAAAGGCATTAATGGGTCATGATACGCCCCATATTAATTTGGAGGATGTAGTAAAAGCATTAGGTGTAAAAAGAGTGCGAAATGCGGATCCATTTACTTTGAAGGACTTAGAAGCTGTATTAAAAGAAGAGCTTACAGCGGAAGAGACTTCAGTAATAATAGTAAAAAGGCCTTGTGCTCTTATTCAAAAAAAACATGACACTCCATATTCGGTGGACGAAGATAAGTGTATAGCATGTAAAAAATGCCTCAAGGTTGGGTGCTCTGCTATTTCAGTAGACCAAAAATCATCAATAGATCAATTAATGTGTGTCGGATGTGGTGTATGTAGGCAAGTCTGTCCTAAAGATGCAATTGTGAAGGCTGGTGTCCAATAATGACAAATAAAATGGCGGATAAAAGCATATTAATTGTAGGAGTTGGAGGACAGGGAACGCTATTGGCAAGCAAAGTGCTTGGGCAGGTAGTAATGCAAGAAGGGTTAGATATTAAAATGTCAGAGGTACATGGAATGGCTCAAAGGGGCGGTAGCGTTGTTACCCAGGTTAGGTTTGGTGAAAAGATATATTCTCCACTAATTCCTGATGAGGGTGCAGATATAATTCTATCTTTTGAAATGATGGAAGCCTTGAGATATTTGCCCTTATTAAAGAAGGATGGAAAAATAATCATTAATGAACAGAAGATAGCACCAATGCCAGTATTAGTAGGAGCAGTCAAGTATCCAGAAGATCCTATCAAGGAAATACAGAAAATGGGTATCGAAGTGATAGGCTTAAAGGCTTATGAGTTAGCTAAAGAAGCAGGTAACATGAAGGCGGCTAATGTTGTATTGCTTGGTGTTTTGGCAAAGGATCTGGATTTTGATGAAAACATGTGGGAAAATGCCATAAAAGAAACTGTTCCTGAAAGATTTTTAGAAGTAAACATGAAAGCCTTTGAAATGGGATATAATTATAACATTTAATGTGAATTTTTTGCTAAAAAGCAGTCATACTCGTGTGGCTGCTTCTTTTATTCCTTAATTTGTTAATACATCATATTAATCACCAGTATACACAATCCAATTTCTACACATGTTAAATAATGAAAACAAATTAAGGAGGAATTTTGCATGAAAAAGCAGCAAAGGCAGGGAGTCCAAGAGACTGTTAATAAAGCACAAAAAGCTCATAGGGCTGTTGAAGAACTGAATTCTAGTACTCAGCCTATAGAACTACTTGAAGCTAGCAAGCAAGTGCAAGAAGCTCAGCAGAATGTTCAAGCAACTGAGAGTCAATATATAAATCAACAAAATGGTACTGATTTTCAACTGCTTCAACAAGCAGAGGATGTACTTCAAATGGATCAACAAGCCATTGAACAAGTAGGTCATGAACTTATTGAAAAGGCACAACCCCCAGAGGTTAAGACTCAGAAAAATAGAGAGTACTAAAAGAGTATATCTATTTAACTGACTAACTTGGCGTAGCTCTGCACAGGTTCAACTAAGTCAACAAGTTGACAAGTTTCACTTCGAGTCTCCCATCTTCTACAAGTGGGAGTACAACGCCAACTAAGCCATTCATTCGTAGCTCTAAAATTCAGCGGGAGTAGAATCTCCCCCTGAATTAAGATCTTACTTCAATGAAGGATATTAGGTCTAATTCCTAGTATCCTTTTATTTATACTATCAGAAAGCACTATAAAAGTTTTTCTTAATTAAATTCCTGACAAGTGTGGTAAAATTAATTTATCAACTAATGACTTAGAGTACATAACGGAATGCCATAAGCTAAATATATTCTGATCTAATTCATAGTCAGATAATAATTGGTAAGGAGATGATATTCTTTGTCTAAAGACCTAAAAATAACAGTACTAGTAGAAAATACCGTTGGAATTAGTATTGGGTTAGTAGGAGAATGGGGTTTAAGTTTCCTAATAGAGATAGAAGGGAAGACTATTCTTTTTGATACTGGAGCTACAGGAGCGATAGTACCAAATGCACGAACGCTTGGAATTAATTTAGAAGATGTAGATTTAGTAGTATTAAGTCATGGACATTATGATCATACAGGTGGATTACGTTCCTTTCTACAATACTATAAGGGATCACTAGATATAATTGCTCATCCTGACATCTTTAAAGCACGCTATACTGTAACTGATGGTAAATTAAGGCACGTAGGTATTCCATATACACGTGCGGAATTAGAAGGGTTAGGGGCTAATTTTCAGTTAATCACCCAACCCTTAGAAATAGCACCTAACCTTTTTGTAAGTGGTGAAGTGCCTAGAAACTCTACCGTAGAAAATCAGGATCTGAGATTAAAAGTTTTAGAAGGTGATCAACAACTGATAGACTCTGTATTAGATGATTTTTCGCTTTATGTACCTACTGAAGCAGGATTAGTCATTATTCTTGGTTGTGCTCATGCAGGTATAATCAATATAGTAGAACATGCTCGTAAAGTAACTGGAATTTCTAAAATACACTCAATAATTGGGGGAACTCATTTAGGACCGCTACCAAAAGTTAGGCAAGAAGAAACAATTGAGTTCTTAAAATCTCTAGATTTAAAGCTCTTTGCGCCTAATCATTGCACGGGACCACAAGTGTCAGCAGAGCTATATAATATTTTTGCTGACTCCTTCAAATTTGTATCTGCAGGCAGCTCATTTATTTTAGCCCACTAAGTAATGCAGGAAAAGGGAGATAACTGTGGAAATATAATATGGTAGTTTTTCTGGATAAGAAGGTGACGGAGGTTGGGACAAATTTTGAAAACCCCTAAATCAGATTTGCTTTTTAAAAGTTCTGCTGGACATGAGGTACACAGGCATGAAAATAATATTTTTATTCGTTATAATAAAGAAATGCTTGCCTTCTCAACATCTCAGCTAAATGGCGGTATCAATAAAATAGACTATAGCTTCAATCATCAATTATCTAAATGGATTGAAACAGTTGATGATTTACCGGGAGGCAGCTTAAAAAACTATCTAGCCTATAATTCAGAAATCTTAGGGTTGGAAGGTAACCGATCAACAGGTTTAATCACTTCAGCCTCCATGGATAATGTAGCCATTATTCACGAAGTTCTCGGAGATGCGTCATTATTTGCTGTAGTCACGGGAGGAGCTAGTGTTAATGCTGCTAGGGCAGGAGATTCTGCTTCATATGATGAGACAAGCTTTGGAAGGTTTGTACCTGTTGCAGGCACTATAAATATAATGCTTGTACTTGAATTTTCCATACCTGTCGAAGGCCTTGCAAGGACTGCTATTGTGGTTACAGAGGCAAAGACAGCAGCTATGCAGGAGCTAAATGTTAAAAGCTGTTTTTCTGAAGGAGTAGCTACAGGGACTGGTACAGATGGCCTGATAGCTGCTTGCCATAACGATGATGAATATTCTTTTTCGGATGTTGGTACCCATTCCAGACTAGGAGAACTAATAAGTAGGATTGTAAAAAAGGGAGTTACAGAAGCACTAATTAAAGATGGAATAGAGGGGGTTAAAACACGATGAAAGGTACTTACAAAGTGTTGGTTCTACTTATTGCTTTTACATTCTTATTGAGTGGGTGTGGTAGTAATGCGATAGATGTAAATACAAATACGGACAGCAAAATTTTTAAGGATGTTTTAGGAAGAGAGGTAGAAATACTTGAACCTCCACAAAGGGTAATATCTTTAACACCAGCAGTAACTGAAATTCTATTTGAATTAGAGCTGGGTGACAAAGTAATGGGAGTTACTGAGTACTGTACTTTTCCTGAAGAAGCACTTAGCAAACCAAAGATGGGAGGGTTCGAAGATCCAAATATTGAGTTGGTTGTGGATGCAGAACCTGATATTGTTTTTGTAGCAGCTGGGATACAGACGGAGCTAATTGAAAGACTTGAAGAACTTGGTATTACAGTATTCTGTTTAGATGCTGCAAGTGTTGATCAGGTAATTAAAAACATAAGCATGGTAGGGGATATCATGGGGGTACCTGAGATAACCAAGAGTTTAACAGATGAAATGCAAGAAAAGGTAGATTATATAGTTGATAAGGTAAAGGACCAAGAAAAGCCTGTTGTGTTTTTTGAGGTATGGGATGAACCACTTATGTCTGCTGGTCCCGGAACATTTATAGACAGTATTATTAATCTTGCTGGTGGAAGTAACTTGGCAGGAGATGCTGATACCCAGTTTCCTCAGTTAAGTATGGAAATTCTCTTTGAAAGAGACCCAGATGTATATATTGCAAACGATTTTCATAAAAAGGGTGACATTATGACAAGACCTGGTTATGAAACTTTAAAGGCGATAAAAACAGAAAGGGTTTATACCTTAAATGATGATTTAGTAACATTGCCTGGGCCAAGGATTGTTCTAGGTTTAGAAGAGGTGGCCAAGATAATCCATCCTGAATTGTTTTAGTTATAAAGAAAACCTAGCCTTTCTATGACGAACAGGCAAATTGAGTGGAGTGCTGTAAATGGAGTTAGTGGACAAACCTGAAAATCCAAGTGTACAATTAAAATCGCGCCCCATTGGCAAAATAGTCTTCTTGGCTATTTTGCTTATATTTGTTTGCTTAACAGCCGTTACCATTGGGCCTGCGGATATAACTTTGGGTCAGACAGTAAAAATTTTACTTTCTGAAATACCGGTGCTGGGAGATAGCATTGTTCTTGATGATGTGAAAGTTAGCCAACAGACAATAGTGTTACAGATAAGGTTTCCTAGAATTCTTTTGGCTGCCTTGGTTGGTATAGCACTAGCAACTGTAGGAGCAACTTTTCAAGGTCTATTAAAAAACCCAATGGCTGACCCATATATAATTGGTGTATCATCCGGGGCTGCCTTGGGAGCTACTATTGCAATAGTAACAGGTCTCTCAGCTGTACTAGGATATTTTGCGGTGCCATGGATGGCATTCATAGGGGCTTTAATAAGCACCTATACAGTTTACAATATAGCTAGGGTCGGAAACAGCGTTCCTGTATATACATTGTTGCTAGCAGGGGTAGCGTTGAGTGCCTTCATGTCTGCAATAATGTCCTTTCTTATGGTTCTAAACTCTAATGAAATGCAGCAGATAATGTTTTGGCTCTTGGGAAGCTTCTCTGCAAGAAACTGGGGGCATGTTCAAGCAGCAGCACCATTAATACTTATTGGTGTGGTTATTATTAACTGTTTTACAAGAGAACTAAATGTTATGCTATTTGGGGACCATACTGCACAGCACTTGGGTATAGATGCAGAAAGAACAAAAAAACTGCTTTTGACTCTAGGGGCTTTTACTGCGGCCGCAGCGGTATCGGTAAGTGGTACCATAGGTTTTGTTGGATTGATTATTCCCCATGGAGTACGTCTTGTGGTAGGACCTGATCATAGAGCTTTAATGCCAATTTCCGCATTAGTGGGAGGTATCTTTATGGTAGCAACAGATACATTTGCTAGGACCCTTTTAGGAAGTGTGGAGATACCAGTAGGAATTATAACAGCCATGCTTGGAGGGCCATTTTTCATATATTTATTAAAAAGAAAGAAAGGGTCTGAGATTTAATATGATTATTCCTGGGTCAGAAATAAAAGTTAAAAATTTGCAGTTTGGATACGGGAAAAGTATAGTGCTCAAGGATATAAACCTTGAGGTTAGGCCTGGAAGCTTTCTTTCTATAATTGGCCCAAATGGTTCAGGCAAATCAACTCTGCTTAAAAATATTTCTAGAGCAGTCTTGCCACAAAAGGGAGAAGTTGAACTTGATTCTCAAAATCTCCTTTCAATGAAACCTAGGCAAATTGCTCAAAAGATGGCTGTTGTTCCCCAAGATACTGCAATTGAGTTTTCCTTTAGTGTGTATGAAACGGTTTTGATGGGTAGAACACCCTTTTTGGGAAGATTTGAAAATGAAAGCCCTAGGGACTTTGCTCTTGCCAAATGGGCTATGGAGATAACTAATATATGGCAGCTCAAAGATAGATCTGTTACGGAAATAAGTGGTGGGGAAAGACAAAGGGTGGTTGTTGCAAGGGCTTTAGCCCAGGAACCCAGGATTATTCTTCTAGATGAGCCTACTGCCCACCTTGATATTCAGCACCAGGTAGAGCTTTTAGAACTTCTGCAAAGCCTAAACTGGACAAGTGGCCTTACTATCATAGCGGTTCTTCATGATTTAAATCTCTCCGCCCAATTTAGTGAATCTATTCTTTTGATGAAAGATGGGGAGATCTTTGCAGAGGGAGAACCTCATCAGGTATTGACTCCAGCTAATATAAGAAAAGTATATAATATGGAAGTTGCCATAACTGATAATCCTTTGACAGGTAGGTTTAATGTGATTTCTCTGGGAAGAACTAAATCAGACCTAAAGGATGGAAAAGGCCTTCATATTCATCTTGTATGTGGTGGTGGGACAGGGGTATTTATCTTAGATAGACTTGTTCAGCTTGGCTATAAAGTAAGCTGTGGTGTTTTAAATATTGGAGATACTGATTGGAACAGGGCGAAGATGCTGGGGGTAGAAGTTGTGGAAGAAGCACCCTTTGCACCTATTAGTGAAAGATCTATCTTAAAGAACAAAACTTTAATTGAAAAAGCAAACTATTTAATTATAACCTCTATACCCTTTGGGAACGGTAATTTAGCAAACTTACAATTAACTGTAGAGGCCTGCCGGACTGGCAAGCCTGTTTTAATGATGGCAAATGATTTTTCAGAAAGAGATTTTACTGAGGGAAATGCTGGAAAGCTGATGGAGGAAATGAAAACAGCTGGTGTTGTACTTGTCCATAACCCACAGGAGATTTTTGAGTTCCTAGAGAATGATGTATAACCATATTATTCTACTAAACAGTTGAGGAGGTTAAAGTAAATGATGGCGTATAATATCTTTTCGTTCATACTAATGCCAATATATCTGCTTATCCCAGCGGTTATACTATATTTTGTGGTAAAGTTAGCTGTAAAGCATGCTGTAAAAGAATTGAAAAATGATGGAATTATTTAATTAGATTGCTAAGACGGCTATTTCCTGAGCTATCAGACTAAAGCCCTCACCCCTTTTTGAAATATACCCTGATACAATCAACGGCTTCGGAGAAGCTGTGTAAATAAACTGTCCGAACTTTTTATAAATATCTTCAAAGACAGTTACATCGGTGAGACCTGTTTCATCCTCTAAGGAGAAAAATACCATTGTTTTGCCACTTTTTACAGGTGGTCTTTGAGGCCTAATGGGTATGCCCGAACATTTCACCTTTGTTTTGTCTGGGAACTTCTTTAGTTCAGCTGCAGTATAGAAACCCTTCAATTTCAAGATCTTCCTTATTTTCCCCAATGGATGTTCATTTACGTGGATGCCTAGAACTTCGAACTGGAGTATTTCCCGCTCATCCGTAGGAAAATCAGGTACAGGAGAAGAGAAATGAATTTCCTTTCCTTTTAGTATCTTATGTAGCTTCCAAAGGAGGTCGCGGCGGTTTTGCCCTATGGAATCAAAAGCCCCTGAAAAAATTAGATTTTCACATAAATCCTTTGGAACTCCCGTTCGTTTATAAAAATCCTCAAGAGAAGTGAAATCCATTTGAGAACGAACTTCCAATATTTTCGGAAGGATTTTATCCTGCATCCCCTTTACTTGCCCCAAAGAAACTCTTATTTCTCTGCCTTCTACAACAAATTTATCCTTACTTAAATTAATATGGGGAGGAAGTATTTCAACATCTCTCCTTCTTGCTTCTACACATAAGGTTTGAGCACTATAAAACCCCATTGGCTGATTACTTAAAAGTGCTGCAAAAAAATGGGCTGGATAATGCTTTATCAGATATGCCGTTTTATATGCCGTTGTGGCAAAGGAGGCTGCATGGGCTTCACAAAAACCATAGCTTGCATAGGAAGCTATGTATGAGAAGATAACTTGGGCTAGATCCTGGGAAATTCCATTACTTTGAGCTTTAGTAACAAAGTGTTCTCCAATTTTCTCCATTGCCTTATAAGATCGTGCCTTGGTCATTATCCTGCGCACCTGATCTGCCTCACCAGGAGAAAAGCCTGCCACCTCAGTGGCTATTTCAATAACCTGTTCTTGGAAAAGAACAACCCCATAGGTTTTTTTCAAGATAGGTTCTAATTTGGGATGAAGATAAGTAACAGCTTCTGTACCATGGCGTCTAGCAATAAATGGTTCTACCATGTTTCCTTTAATAGGACCTGGACGTATAAGTGCTAGGCTGGCCACAATATCTTCCATATGAGATGATTTCAGTCTATTTTGCAATCCTCTTTGGGCAGGACTTTCTAACTGAAAAACACCTATGGTTTCTCCTTGCTGTAGCATATTAAAGGTATCTTTATCATCATAAGGTATAGCTTCATAAGAAAAGCTACTTTCAGCAAGCTTGATGCTTTCGTTGCAGTCTTCTACAGCAGCGAGTGTTCTTAAGGATAGCAAATCAAGCTTCACAAGTCCGAATGCTTCAATATCATCCTTGTCAAATTGGGTTATAGTCAAACCTTTGGCAGAAGGCTGGAGCGGTGTTACCTGTTCTAATGGGACCGAGCTTACAACTACCCCTCCAAGGTGAGTTCCAAGGAATCTTGGAAGACCAGCTGCCTGTTTACAGAAATCAAAGAGCTGGCTATAGTTGCTCCAATCCATGTTGCTTTTTCTTAACTCTGGAAGACTAACTAACACATCAGGAATCTGATCAGCATAGACATGGGGAAGAAGCTTTGCTATTTTGTCCAGTTCCCCTTCAGGTATTTCCAAAACCTTTCCTAGATCTCTTACTGCTCCACGAGCCTTAAAAGTATTATAGGTGCAGACACTTGCAACCTTATCCTCACCGTATTTTTTGACAAGATAATCTATTAAAATATCACGCTTACGGGAGTCAAAATCTATATCAATATCAGGTTTTTCAGCCCTTTCTAAGCTCATAAACCTTTCAAAAAGTAGTCCCCGAGAAATGGGATCCACTTCAGATATTCTTAAGGAAAATGCGACAACAGAGACAGCTACTGAACCCCTAGCTGCATACCTTATTTTCTTCCTTGAAGCATACCGTGCAAGATCCCATACCATCAAGAAATAGTCCTGAAACCCTAGCTTGATTATCACATCTAGTTCACCCTCTAAACGGGTTCTTATGGATTGAGTTAATTTTTTGTATCTTGCTGCTGCTCCTTGATAAACAATTGTTTTAAGAAAATCTGCAGCGTCTGTGCCAGGTGGTAGGGGAAATGAAGGAAATAATCTATTAGCTGTGGGTAGGGCGTCCTGACATCTTTCCTCTAATTCATGGATGTTTTTAAGGGCTACGGGATTGTTTTTAAAAAGATATTCCATTTCCATTTGGCTTTTAAAATAGCATTCGGCGTTTAATCTTCTTTCTTTATGTATTTGGTTTAAGGTGGTGTTTGTTCTGATACAGGTAAGGATGTCATGTAAAGCAAAGTTTTCTTTTTTTAAGAAATGGGTATTGTTTGTAGCTACTATTTTAAGATTAAGCTGTTGTGCTAATTGGTGAATATGATTTTGTAACAACTTATCACCTGGGTGAAGTAGGTTTTGTATTTCCAAGTAAAAGTTATCCTGATTAAAAATATTTAAATATCTTTTAGCTACTTCTAGTGCTTTATGAAATTGCCTATTTAGCAATAGGGCAGGTATTTCTCCTCTGTAACACCCGGAAAGGGCAATAAGATTTTCATGATATTTTTCCAGAGTCGAAAAGGAGGTTGTAGGCTGATAACGCCCCCCTTTTTTATAGCTTTCAGTTAGAATTTTGCAGAGATTATTGTAACCCTTGGTGTTTGTTGCCAAAAGGGTTAGGTGGTAGTTGTTTTCCAGAGTTATCTCACTACCTATGATAGGTTTAATATTAGCTTTTTTAGCAGCCTGATGAAACCTTACTGCTCCACAGAGATTATTATGGTCCGTAAGAGCTATGGATGACATATTTAAATTAGCCGCCATTTCCACCAGCTCTTCGGGTGAATTACAACCATCTAGAAAAGAGAAATATGAATGACAATGTAAATGAGAAAAGCTTATCATATTAGTTAACCTCCTAACCTCATTATACGAACATATGTTTGAATAGGCAAATGTTATTATTTGGTAAAAAGTGTTTGTAAAATTCCTACTTCTTAGCAGGAATTTGAGAATTTTTGGAGAAATACTTACTTAGTTAAGTTAACAAAGTAGCATTTAATGCTTTGTTTTTCTCAAAACGTTTACAAGTTAAAGTTAACTAAGTTAACTCAGGAGGAGCAAATAATGGCGCGAATTGGCGGAAATCAGCACTTAGTTCGCAAGACAAATCTAAAGCTGATTATAGAAACAATAAAAAGAAAAGGGACTATTTCCAGGGCTGAGTTGGCCAAGGAATTAATTTTAAGTGCTCCTAGTGTATCTTCAAATATAGATCAGCTATTGAAGATGGACTTACTGAGGGAAGTTGGCGAAGGAGACTCTGGAGGCGGGAGAAAACCTATCCTTTTAGAATTTAATAAGGAATACGGATACGTAATAGGCATTGACTTAAGTAGTGAAAATTGCAGGACTGCTTTAGGAGATCTACTAGGCAATATAATTGCCATGGAGCAGTTTAGCTTGCCTGAGGATAAAGACGGAGAAAAAATCATCGAAAAAATTATATATACTATTCAGGAGATTTTTGCTAGTTATCCTGAGACTAAAAATAAATTAAAGGCTATTACTGTCGGTACTCCAGGGGTAATTGATCCTGAAGCTAATACAGTACGCTTAAGTCCCCAGTTCAGGGGTTGGGATCATCTGCCAGTTAAGCAAATATTAAGTGAGCACTTTCAGGTGCCTGTGTTATTAAAAAACGACATTAACTTGGCGGCTTTAGGAGAGGCCCATTATGGGGTAGGGAAAAAAAGCCGTAACCTAGCCTACATTAGCGTGGATATGGGAGTGGGTGCTGGAATCATTCTAAAGGGAAAGCTGTTCGAAGGCAGTAATCTTGCTGCAGGGGAAATTGGCTACATGGTACCGGATGTAGACATGCTTGATGAAGAGTTCGATGGGTATGGTCCACTAGAGGCAAGAACATCCGTCCCGGCACTATTGAAACAAGTGAAAAAGTTAGTGGCTGGTGGGGAAGTTTCTATTATAAATCAATGGGTAGATGATCCGGATAAAATAACGTTGAAAATTATTAAACAAGCATTAGACAATCAAGATGCACTTGCTGAAAAGGCAGTTACAGCAATTGCCAGATACTTGGCTGTAGCAACCGCCAATCTTCAGGCAGTATTAGACCTAGATCTAATTATCATTGGTGGTGAAATTAGAGTATTAGAAAATCACTTGCTTGATCTAGTTAATAAGCAGGCTGGAAAGATAATGCCCACTAAACCAGCAATAATATACTCTGTGCTTAACAGTAAGGCGGGTATTTATGGGGCCTTTGCGATTGGACTAGATTATGTGTTTAAGCATTTATTGGATTGAATTTTGGCATTTATGAAAGGGGGATTGAGACATAAGGTTTTCTGTGTTAATAGTTACTCTTTAAGATGTTGATAGTTACTTTTTAAGATTATGGAGGAGGAGAAAAGATGAAAAAGTTTTTAGTTTTATTGTTAGTACTTGGCTTAGCTATAGGTTCATTAGCCGGATGTAGTACATCTGAGCCTGATGAAGAGGGAGAACCAGAAGATGGTATAGTAGAAATTACATTAACTAGCTGGAGAACTGAAGAAATTGAAGCTTTTAAAATACTGAATGCAGAATTCAATAAAGAATACCCAGACATTAGGGTAAAATATGACCCTATTAAAAACACAGAGTACAACTCAGTATTAAGCATGAGCTTAAATACTAATACTGCTGCTGATTTAATGTATGTTAGACCTTTTGACAGGGGTGTAAGTTTATTTGAATCCGGATATTTGGTAGAAATGAATGAAGAGAACTTACCTAACCTGGCAAGTGTTCCTGAAACCCAAAGACAGGTTTATAAGTCTGAAGATGGAAAACTTAATTCTGCTCCATATATGTATGTATCCTATGGATTTATCTACAACAAGGGTATCTTCGATGAACATAATTTATCAGAGCCAGAAACTTGGGATGAATTTTTTACAGTATTAGATAAACTTAAAGCTGAAGGCGTTACTCCCCTTGCCCTTGGTACTAAAGATGGCTGGGTGATGGATGAAGTAATAGCTAATCCCAACTATGTCAATTTCCTTGATGGGGAAAACTGGCGTAATGCTATTTTAAAAGGTGAAAAGAAATTTACTGATTCTGATTTTGTAGGTTATCTAGAAAGCCTTGACAGATGGAAGGATTACATGCCCAATGCTTACCAGGCAATTGGTTATGTAGAATCACAACAGTTATTTTTATCTGAGCAAGCTGCTATTTACCCAGCTGGATCTTGGGAAATCGGCTATTTCCAAGATCAAAATCCAGATATGGAGTTTGGTGTATTTATGTCCCCAACAGTCAATAAAGGGGATAAGCAGTGGCTAGCTTTCAACGGTGGAGCAGGGGTAGGAATTAATAAGAACTCAGAACATGTTGAGGAAGCTTTAATTTATGCTAACTGGTTACTAAGTGAAAAGGCACAGATTCTTACAGGTAACTTGATGGCAGGACTTTATCCAACTGTAAATGTACCTCTTGATAAGATTGAAGACGAATTAGCAAGGGAATGGATTGAAGCTTCAGGAGCAAATGGTGAAAACTTTGCTGTATGTTATGGATTAGAAAATTTCAACAGAGAAGAACCATCTGCCGGAACGCTTAATATGGAGAGTATTACCAGCATGTTTAATGGAGATATGACTCCACAAGAAGCTGCGGAACATCTCCAAAATGGATTGGCAAGTTGGTACATACCATTTCAGGAATAATATCAAAAATCTAAAATATCTATGGGATGGTCAATGAACCATCCCATAGATTATATTTTACATCTTGCATCGTGAATGGAGGGGAATTTGTGAATTCCAAAGAAAGATTACTAGCTGTCTTAAAAGGAGATATGCCAGATAGAGTTCCTATCAATACTCTTGAGCTACAGGGATGGAAATCCAATGATTGGTATAACAAGCAGCCCAAGTATGCTGAGTTGATGGACTATATCAGGAAAAATACTGATGGAATAAATTTTTGGTATCCCTATACAGGTCAACGTATTGGTGATTCGGATAAGGGATTGGGCCGTTTTTTGACAGGTACCAAGAAAATAACAGAAGAGCTTCGTAGCTGGCGAGAAGGGGAAGATACTTACACCGAAATTATCATAAAGACCCCAAAGGGTGACCTTAAAATGGTGGAACGTTTCAATGATCTAGTTAATACTGTTTGGGTTATTGAACATTTTGTGAAAGATCTTAGTGATTTGGAAAAAGTACTTTCAATTCCATATGAACCATTTCTGCCCGACACTAGTTCTCTAATACAGGCTCAGATTGAAATAGGTGATAAAGGAATTATTACAACTGATATTGGGGACCCTATTGTTTACGTTTTTGACTTATTTAAGTATGATGAATTTTTAATGTTTGCAATGACAGAAGAGAAAAGAATGCATCAGTTATTAGAAATATATTTTGAGAGAATTTATAATTACCTGCAGTATCTTCTAGAAAATGGTGCAGGACCATTGGTAAGGATTTATGGCCCCGAGTTGGCAACACCTCCTTATTTACCAAACAGATTGTTTAAGGATTATGTATATAATTATGATAAGAAGCTTATTGATTTAATCCATAAATACGATTGTTATTGCCGAGTGCATGCCCATGGTCGGGTAGGCCAGGTTTTGGAATATATTGCAGACATGGGTGCAGATGCTATAGATCCTGTTGAGGCCCCTCCTAGTGGTGATATAGAATTGGCGGAGGCGAAAAGAATTATTGGTGATAGGGTTACCATTTTTGGAAATATCCAACTCCATGACTTGGAATTGCGTAATGAGAAAGAAATAATAGAAATTACAAAGCGGACAATTGACCAGGGGGCACCAGGGGGAAGATTTGTTTTGATGCCCACGGCTGCCCCACTTGATGTAGAACTTAAAGAAAGAACTAAGAATAATTACGTTGCGATGATTGATACAGCACTATCATACGGAAAATATTAAGATATAGGTGTGATGACATGGCAAAAAAAAGAACTAGATATGGAATAATCCTATACTTATTGCCAGCAGTAATTCTATATACGCTATTTATGGCCTATCCATTAATAATGTCCTTAGGTATGAGTCTATATGAGTGGAATGGCTATGGTCCAATGAGTTTTGTTGGACTTGAAAATTTTAAAAGGCTGCTTTTTGTAGAGCCTTTTAATGCTAGGTTTTTTAATGCCCTGACGAACAATTTTAAATTATTTGCATATACCACCTTATTTCAAAATGTGGTGGCTCTCTTTTTAGCGGTATTATTAACCAAAAAGTTAAGAGGGACAGATTTTTATCGTACAATTTATTTTATGCCTGTCACTTTATCCGTATTAATAGTAGGTTTCATATGGACGCTTATTCTAAATCCTACTTGGGGAGTACTGAACAAAGGTTTAGAATTAATAGGTCTGGTGAATTTAGCAAAGCCTTGGTTAGGGGACCCTAACTTAGCGTTACCAGTAATTGCATATGTTAATTCCTGGCAATTTATTGGCTTGCCCATTATGATGTTTGTAGCCGGGATTAGGGCAATTCCCGAAGAGCTCTTTGAAGCGGCTAGAATAGATGGGTGTAATGAATGGCACGTATTTAGAAATATAACCCTGCCCGGACTAATGCCAATAATTGGCTTAGTGATGATATTAACAGTAGTTGGAAACTTTAGTTCATTTGAAATTATTTATGCCATGGCTGGTACCATGGCCGGACCCAATTATGCTACGGATGTTTTAGGAACCTTATTTTATCGTACTGCCTTTAGCGCTACGAGTGCACAGCCAAGCATGGGGATGGGAGCAGCAATAGCAGTCTTTATGTTTGTGATTATCTGCTTTGGTGTGGCAAGTTGGTCATACATTGATTCCAAATTTAACAAGAGTTAGGGGGGGAAAGATAGTGAATCCTAAAGTACGAATTACTAATCTGATGACTCATGCCATTTTATTGGCTTATTCCTTTGTAGTCATTTATCCTTTGTATATTATGGTCATTACCTCCTTTAAGACAAATTTAGAAGTGATGACAAAACCTTTTGGCTTACCACAGAGCATTAATTTAAGCGGTTATGAGACAGTATTGCTACAAACTAATTTTTTAATTTATTACCGCAACAGTATTATGGTAACGGTTGTTTCTTTATTGCTAATAATAGTGGTTTCAACTCTGGCTTCATATGCATTAGGAAGATATGAGTTTCGCGGAAATAAGCTGATTTATTTCTTTTTTCTGGCCGGCATGATGATACCTATCCGCCTGGGAGTTTTGAATTTGTTTCAGATCTTTCAGAGTCTAAATCTATTTGATAACTTATTAGCATTAATTTTGATCTATACAGCTATGGGGATCCCCTTTTCAGTTTTTATCATAACTGCCTTTGTGAAACAAATTCCTAAAGAAATGCTGGAGGCAGCACAAATTGATGGGTGTAATGACTGGCAAATATTAATAAGAATTTACTTGCCACTACTGCGTCCCGCCATAGCCACATCAGCTATTTATCACTTTATACCAATTTGGAATGATTTCTATTTTCCGTTGATATTTATCAAAAGTGATGCATTAAAGACCGTACCTCTTGGAACAGCCATCTTTTTCGGCCAATTTCAAACAGACTGGCCTACTGTATTTGCTGCATTAACAGTAGCGGTCATACCAGCCATAATTTTCTATCTAATCATGTCAAAACAATTTATTAAGGGACTTACTGCTGGTGCAGTAAAAGGATAGGAGGTAGTTGAAGTGATACAAAAAAGTAAACGAAGGTTAACAGTATTAGGCATAGGGGCACATCCCGATGACTTGGAAATATCTTGTGCTGGTACTTTAGCAAGGTACCATCACCTAGGTCATGAAGTAGTTATGGGAGTAGCCTGTGAAGGTGATAAGGGACACCGCCATATTGCTCCTGATGAGCTTGGCAAGATAAGGATTGAGGAGAGCAAAAAGGCTGCTCGACATTTAAACTCCCCTGTTTATAATATGGGATTTAAAGACGGAGAGATAGAGGAGAATTTGGCGAGCAGATGGAGAATGGTGGACTTGATTCGAAGGGCTAATCCTGATCTCATTATCACTCACCATCCAGCTGATTACCATGCCGACCATGTGGCAGTTTCTAAACTAGCAGTTGATGCCAGTTTTATGGTATCAGTTCCCCACATTATCACGGAGTACCCAGCTATTGACAAAGTGCCTCAAATTTACTTTATGGATAATTATGCTGGTGTAAATTTTGCTCCTACGGAATATGTGGATGTGACTGAAACATTTTTTTTAAAGGAAAAAATGTTGGCTGAACATGTGAGCCAAATTGACTGGCTCAGGGATCATGACAATATGGATATTATGGAGTTTATTAAAATATGTGGCCGCTTTCGTGGTTTCCAATGTGGAACAGAATATGCGGAAGGCTTTATCAGGTATATAAGTTCATTAAGGGTTACCCCTGAACGACTTCTTCCTTAACAATCAATGCAAGTAATGGGGTGGATGCAATAGTGAAGAAACTAGATATAATTGTAGCAGGAGATGTCAATTTAGATATAATACCAGGTAGCTTTGATGAACTACCGAAAATGGGTGAAGAATTATTTATCGATGAGATGGCTGTGACTGTGGGTGGTAGTGCTGCTAACACCGCTATCAGTTTATGCAAGCTAGGCTTAAAAGTAGCCCTATACGGGGTAGTGAGTAACGATCATTTTGGACAGTATATCTTATCATACCTGGAAAAGCTGGGAGTAGATACCTCACTAATGGAAGTTGTAAATAAAGCAGATACGGGAATTAGTATCTGCCTGACATCAGGTAAGGATCGAGCCTTTATAAGTTATATGGGAAGCAACAAACTATACAATCCAGAGAAACTATTAGAAAAAAGTGTTGAAAATGCTGGACATATCCATGTAGCTGGTTTTAACTGGCGAAAATTAATTGATGGCTATGTTAAGGTTTTTGTAGAGTTAAAACGACGAGGCATGTCGACATCGTTAGATATAGGCTTTGACGATTATGAAAAATATTGGGAAAAAATGAATCAGGTTCTAACTAACATAAATCTATTTTTCCCTAATGAAACAGAGGCACTAAAGCTCACTAGTGAAGAAAATGTGGATAAAGCTTTAAATATATTAAGTGCTTTGGTGCCGATAGTAGTGATTACTAGAGGCAGCAAAGGAGCTATTGCCAAGGACCATAATGGAAGCTGGAAACAAGCTGCTTTTCAGGTGGCTGCGTTAGATGCCGTAGGGGCAGGGGATGCCTTTGATGCCGGATTTCTCTATGGGTATCTGAATAATCTTTCCACAGCTCGGTGCCTGATGCTGGGAAGTGCGTGTGGAGCCATTGCCGCATCTAATTATGGGGGAGGAGCCTCGGCACCTGATTTGAAAATCTTGGAAATTTTCTTAAAAAAGCATGATTGCCAATAAGGAATCCAAAGCATAGGGGGTTGAATAACCATGAATTCATATGAAAGAACAATGGCAGCAATAACCTTTCAACCAGTTGATCGAGTTCCTGTATGTCCATTTGTGATGGCATTTGCTTCTAAATTTGCCCAAGTGCCTTATGGGAAGTACTGTACAGATTATCGCAGCATGGCTGAAGCACAATTGGCTTGTGTGGAGCATTTTGACTATGATATTGTTACTGCAGATACAGATGCTTATCGTGAAGCCGAGGCTTGTGGTGCACTAATTGAATTTCAAGAGGATGACTTGCCAATTGAAAAGATAAAAGCAATTGCTGAAAAAAAAGACCTCTTAAATATGCAAGTACCAGTAATTAGCGGGTCTTATCGCTTGGCTGATAAAATAGCAGGAGTGGAAGAGTTACGAAAAAAGACTGCTGGAGAAATACCAGTTTTAGGCTGGGTAGAGAGCCCATTTCAAAGCGCAGCTATTTTGAGAGGCTTGACAGAGTTGATGATGGATACCGTAGAAGATGAGGACTTTGTGAGGGAATTGCTTGAATTTACAACACGGTTAGCCATTGACTTTGGTGTTGCGCAGGCTAAAGCGGGAGCTCATATAATAGGGATTGGAGACGCAGTTGCTTCCCTGATTTCACCTAAATCTTATGAAACCTTAGTCCTGCCTTACAATAAAAGGGTGATCGCAGCAATTAAAAAAAGTGGTGCTAAAGTCAAATATCATATCTGTGGTGATGCCTCTCATTTGCTAGAACAAATTAAAGTGCTAGGAGCAGATTTAGTTAACATTGATTCCAAGGTAGACTTGAATAAAGCCAGGGACGTGCTACAGGATACTTGTATTAAAGGAAACATAAATCCTAGTGGGGTGTTGCTACAGGGAACTGAAGAAAAAATCCTAACCGAGGCCAAAAAGTGCATCGAAATAGGTGGGTTGGGATATATATTAAGCCCTGGTTGTGAGGTGCCTAAAGATACATCTCATAACAATTTTCAGGCATTATTAAGAGCAGTTAAGTCGGTATAAGGTAGTACCCATGTTACAAGAGACAGACCTCAAAGGGGAGACTAGTCTTATTGGACCAGGAGAAGTGAAGGAAACATGGTTAGAAGTAAGCGTTAATGAAGGAACTGGAGGGAAGAAAAATGGCACAGGTTGAATTGAAAAACATCAAGAAAAATTATGGAGATGTAACTGTTGTCCACGATTTCAATTTGCTTATAAATGATCAAGAATTTTTGGTGCTAGTTGGTCCATCTGGCTGCGGAAAGTCCACCACATTAAGGATGATTGCTGGTTTAGAGGAGATTACAGCTGGGGAATTGTATATTGACAATAAACTGGTTAATGATATTTTACCCAAGGATCGGGATATTGCCATGGTCTTTCAAAACTATGCACTTTATCCTCATATGAGTGTCTACGAAAATTTAGCCTTTGCGTTAAAGCTTAGAAAGATGTCAAAGCCTGAAATAGAGAAAAATGTTCAAGAAGCAGCCAAAATACTTAACTTAGAGGACTATTTGCACCGCAAGCCAAAAGCCCTCTCTGGGGGACAGAGGCAGAGGGTAGCCCTAGGAAGAGCTATTGTTCGCCATCCTAAAGTATTTTTGATGGATGAACCACTATCTAATTTGGATGCCAAGCTGAGGGTGCATATGCGAACAGAAATTAGCAAGCTCCATAAACGATTAGGTGCGACTATAGTCTATGTTACTCATGACCAAACTGAAGCTATGACAATGGGAGATAGAATTGTGGTCATGAAGGACGGTTATATTCAACAAGTGGATACGCCCTTACATTTGTACAATACACCAGCTAACATGTTTGTTGCCGGGTTTATTGGTTCTCCTGCTATGAACTTCCTACCAGTTATGTTAAAGCAAGAAGGAGAGCAGTTAATTGTGGAAGGTGAAAAGTGGCAGGCACCGGTACTTAATAACTGGCACGAGGCTCTGAACAATAGTGATTTGGTTTTAGGTGTAAGACCTGAGGATATCAGACTTGGGCTTTATACTGAAGGGGCGCGGGCTTTTGGGTTAGTAGAAGTAATAGAACCTATGGGAGCAGAAACCTATGTGTATGTAAATTTGGCTGGTAAGACTATCATAGCTAGGGTAGAGGCCAATCTGTCCATAAAAACTGGAGACAAGGTAACAATTAATTTTATTACTGACAAGCTGCACTTATTTAATGGCAAAAGTGAGCAGACAATTTTCAATGGAAGTCAGGTTAAGTAGCATGAAAATACGCATCTTGGATGACTATTCAAAATTAAGTGCAGAAGCAGCTAAATATGTAGCTTGCAGGATAGAGCAAAAGTCCAACCTAGTGCTAGGTTTAGCCACAGGTTCTACACCGTTAGGAATGTATAAGCAGCTAATTAAGCTTTACCAATTAAAACAGGTAAGCTTTAGTCAGGTTACCACCTTTAATCTAGATGAGTACTATCCCATTGCTAGAGAAATTCCCCATAGCTATTATAGCTATATGCGGGAAAACCTCTGGAATAGAGTTGATATAAGAATGGAGAACACTAATATTCCTGATGGAAATCCTGTGGATGCCCTTAAAGTTTGCCTGGATTATGAGGCCAGGATAGAGGAGGTAGGAGGAATTGACCTACAGGTGTTAGGGATTGGTGAGAATGGTCATATTGGCTTTAATGAGCCAGGTGCTTCCTTGTCTGCTAATACCCATCTAGTCAAGCTAAGTGAGGATACAATAAAGGCTAACAGCAGATTTTTTGTAGATATTAATGATGTACCCAAGCAAGCCATTACCATGGGAATGGGTACTATTATGAAGGCAAAGGAGATCATTTTGCTGGCTGCTGGTGAGAGCAAAGCAGAGATAATTAAAGAAACATTAACTGGTGTTATCAGCACCCAAATACCTGCATCTATGCTCCAGGTCCATCCCAGGGTGACAGTACTTTTGGATAAAGGGGCAGGTAAGCTTATATAGTAATGGACATTCCTGTCCACAGGTACTGCCCTTTATCCTAGTTCAGACGATTTTTTAGTCGTAACTTTTATACAAAAACCATTTCTTTTCCTTTATATCGTAAAAGATTTCCCATAACCCTTTATCTAGAGTTTCAAGGCGGTAAAAGATTTTTTCCCCTTCACCGAGCCACCATGAACCTATATCCTTCCACTGCTCTATAATCTGAAGTGTTTCATATTTTTCTTGTCTCCAAATAAATGAAATGGGCAGTCCATTTTTGGTTTCAACCAGAATATTAAGCTCCCAAATTTTTGTCATTTTAATTTCTCCCTTGTCTATATGGATCATATAAGGAAAGAATCTGTTCTCTTCTGCTTACATGAGGGCAGATAGAAATAGAAGGTAAACTTTTTACATGGTCAAGAGATTGACCTCTAGCGGGTTGTAAATCGTAAATGTCTAGTTGCTTACCATCAATGGCTTCATATTCCTTAACTTGAAGAGAAAAATCTAAAAGTTGGTCTTCATAATGGCCTTTAAATACAGATTTAAAAAAACTCAAACATGTATTTTCAAAAATACCCCATTGGTTTTTAGGTTGAGAGTAGATTTCTTTTTCACTTAAAGTAACGCCTGTATACATATTTGCATTTAAGAAAATGGTGCGGCAACCTAAATTTTTATTTGCTAATTCCAAGGATAGCTCTTGGCATGCTATTTTGATATATTCCAGAAGGTCACTAAAGTTATGGTCTGGGGGTATTGATTTATATATTACAAATTCTAAAGGTAATGGAGAAGTAGCATAGGGGAAGATCCCATTATTCAATAAATATATAATCTTTGCATCTTCTCCAAGGAAATCTTTAAGGGTCTCCATGGAAATTCTATTTGTTTCACTAAGACTGTTTATTCCAAGGTTAATCAATGTTTTCAAAGTTTTAGAAGATAAAAGAAAATGTAGCGCTTTTAAAGCTGTTGTCTGAATAAAACTAGATGAATTATTTTTTTCTACCCATGATAAATATCCCCAGTTTGTTTTTTTTCTAATAAGCTGGGGATGTCTAAATGAAGTTAGGGCAGCAATATATGCCGCTAATCTATTATAAGCTAAACCAAAGGTTACGATTTTATGTGGAAGCAAATTCAGATTATTAATCTGGACAATAACTTTTTCCAGATTAATTTTTCCCATTTCAATAAAAAATTCGTTATCCTGTTTTTTAATTATATGGGGAGATAAAGAGTAACATGAATCAATAAAACTTCTATTAAAACTACCATTTTTTAATTTCACAAAAATAACAAGGGACATAGAAAAACCACCTAACCAAACTAATGTTCGTATAACAATTATAGTAACAGATAAATTAAGTGTCAATCTATAAATTTTGGTAAAGATACAAAAAGGGTTTATACAAAATTTGGAGAATATGAGAATATAATTATTAATTTTAAAATATAGATCAAGGTAGGGTAGTTTCAAAATATGGATGGGAGGATAATATGAAACAACAAAACAAAGTTCTTAATGCTAAAGAAATAGCTAAAATGATAGATTATCCCATGCTGAAACCTGAAATGACAGATGAAGAAGTTATTGAAGGATGTAAAATTGCTAACGAATATAGTGTGGCAACTGTATGCGTAAGGCCTTATGATGTAGCTACTTGCAAAAAAATCTTAGAGAATTCAGAAGTTCTTATTAGTGCTGTGATAGGTTTTCCCCATGGGAATAGTACTACAGCAGCAAAACTATATGAAGCCATAAAGGCAATGGAAGATGGTGCAGTGGAGCTTGACATTGTAATGCCTATTGGCAAAATACGTTCAGGGGATTGGGATTATGTAAAGGAAGATGTTAGAACAGTTACTGAGGCATGCCACGAAAGAAACGTCCTAGTTAAAATTATTTTTGAAAATGCTTATCTTACTAATGAAGAGATAGCTAAGTGTTGTAAGTTATGTGAGGAGTTAAAAGTGGATTTTGTTAAGACATCTACAGGTTTTGCAGGAACAGGTGCAACACTTGAACACATTAAATTAATGAGAGAAAGTTGCGGGCCCCAGGTAGCGATTAAGGCTTCAGGTGGAATTCGCACATTAGAACAAGTATTAGAGCTATATAAAGCAGGAGCAACTCGAATTGGTACAAGCGCTACGCAGAAAATAATGGAGGAAGTAAAATAAATAGATCATTAAATATTGCTAGTACACAAAGATCAATATTGTGGTAAAATGAATTTGTTGGTAAATTTTTGAAAGAAAAAATTGAGGAGGAGTGTAGATGTTTAAAAGAAGAGTTGGTTTGTTTGTAGTTTTGCTATTTATGTTAGCAGTAGCTGCTGGATGTGGTGGGACAGACGATGCACCTGCTAATGACCCTGCTAATGACCCTGCAGGTGAAGATGCTGGTTTTAAAGTAGGGATGGTTACAGATGCAGGAACTATTGACGATAAATCGTTTAACCAAGGGACTTGGGAAGGTGTATTACAAGCAGGAGAAGACTTTGGCTTTGAAACAAAGTATTTAAAACCTGCAGGAACTACTGAAGCTGATTATATTAAGGAAATTGGAAACCTTTATGACGCTGAGTTTAAATTTATTGTAACTCCTGGATTCAAATTTGAAACAGCAATATTTGCAGCACAAGAAAAATATCCAGATGCAAAGTTTGTATTGATTGACGGATATCCCCATGCTGGTGATTGGGTTTCAGTTGTTAAGGAAAATACAGTTTCCATCTTTTTTGCGGAACACGAATCAGGTTTCCTAGCAGGTGTTGCAACTGCTCTCCAATTAGAGGATGGAGAAGCTGGTTTTATTGGTGGGATGGAGATACCTGCAGTTCAGAAATTCAACTGGGGTTTTCAACAGGGAATCCAGTATGCAAATGATAACTTTAACACAAGCATAGCTATAGAAGCAGAGAATGTCATTTACCAAGGAAGTTTTGATGATGTTGCTGCTGGTCAGCAGTTAGCTGCACAGATGTATGACAAGGGAGTAGACGTTATCTTTACAGCTGCTGGTGGTGTGGGTATTGGTGCCATTAATGAAGCAAAAGCTAGAGCAATAGCTGGCAATGACATTTGGATTGTTGGTGTTGACGTTGACCAATATGCTGAAGGTATTTACGATGGAGACAAATCCATTATTCTTACTTCTGCTATGAAGCAGATTGATAAATCTGCTTATGACATGATTAAGGCTGAAAAGGAAGGCAACTTCCCAGGTGGGGAGACGCTAATGTTTAGTGCACAAAATGATGGTGTAGGAATACCTAGCGAGAACCCAAATCTTAGTGAAGAAGTTGAAGCTAAAGTTGCTGAAGTATTTGCCCAATTAAAGGCAGGAAGTTTAGTAGTGTCAGATGTTCAAGGTGAATTAATTAAGTAAATGGATTGATTACAGTATGAGAAAGGGACGGTATTAATCCGCCCCTTTCTTTTTGAGTATGATATTGAGTGAGGATGTTGTTGACAAAGGTGGGGTAGCTATGGAGTATGTTGTTGAAATGCAAAAAATTCGCAAAGAATTTCCTGGTGTAGTTGCCTGTGACGATATTACCCTCCAGTTGAAAAAGGGAGAGATTCATGCACTATTGGGTGAAAATGGTGCAGGGAAGTCTACTTTAATGAGTATTCTTTTTGGTCTTTATCAACCTGATAGTGGGAGTATAAGTCTTGGGGGAAAAAAAGTAAACATTTCCAATCCCAATATTGCTAATGACCTTGGCATTGGAATGGTTCATCAACACTTTAAACTAGTGCATAATTTTACAGTTACAGAAAATATTATTTTAGGTATTGAGCCAACCAGGGGATTAATGGTGGATACGGACTCAGCTGCTAAGAGAATAAAGGAGCTTTCAGAAAAATATAAGCTTAATGTAAATCCCCATGCAAAAATTTATGACATTTCAGTTGGTATGCAGCAGAGGGTAGAAATACTCAAAATGCTTTATCGAAGTGCAGATATTTTAATTTTTGATGAACCAACATCAGTTCTGACTCCACAGGAGGTACAGGAACTAATGAAAATCATGGGAAATCTGATTACTGAGGGAAAATCTATTATTCTAATAACCCATAAGCTAAAAGAAATTAAAGCAATTGCTGATCGCTGTACAGTTATTCGCAGAGGCAAGCATATAGGTACAGTAGATGTTGCTTCAACCTCAGGAGAGGAATTAGCAGAAATGATGGTTGGACGAAAGGTCTCCTTTAAGGTGGATAAAAATAAAATGGAATCTGGTGAGGTTATTTTAAGTTTAGAAAATCTATCAGTTCGCAATATTCATGGGGTTCTTGGATTAAAGAATTTTTCACTAGATATATGCTGGGGAGAGATACTTGGTATCGCTGGTGTTGATGGAAACGGTCAGTCAGAAATAGTGGAATCACTTCTAGGTCTGAAAAAGGTTGAAAGCGGGAGAATACTTTTTAGAGGAATGGATATCACCAACCTGCCTATTCGGGAGAGGATTAACAAAGGCCTTTCCCATATTCCAGAAGATAGGCATAGAGATGGGCTTATTTTAGACTATACCCTGGAAGAAAATATGATTTTAATGGTGTATTATCAAGAGCCCCTTTCCAGAAACGGTCTTATAAACTGGGATAAGGTTCACCAATACGGAGAAAAAATTATTAATGATTTTGATGTTCGTGCTGGACAGGGCAGTTCCTCTTTGGCTCGTTCACTTTCAGGTGGAAACCAACAAAAGGCTATTGTTGGTCGTGAAATTGATAGAGACCCAGATCTTTTAATTGCTGTTCAGCCTACTAGGGGATTAGACGTTGGCGCCATTGAATATATTCATAAGCGTTTAGTAGAACAGAGAAATAGAGGAAAGGCTGTTCTACTAATATCATTAGAACTAGACGAAATTCTTGATATTTCGGATCGAATTGCTTGTATTAACAATGGAGAGTTAGTTGATATAGTCAATGCTGATGAAACCAACGAAAATGAGGTTGGTTTAATGATGGCAGGAATAAAGAGAGGTGCTACAGCTTGAAAATAAAATTTAACAATGAATATTTTTTATCTCTGATTGCTGTAGTGCTAGGGTTGATAGCAGGAAGCATTCTCATGCTAGTTGCTAAAAGCAATCCAGTCGAAGGATATATATACCTGTTCCAAGGTGGGACAATGAATATTGAAAGAATAGGGAACTCTCTAGCTACTGCTACTCCTTTAATTTTTACCGGCCTTTCAGTAGCTTTTGCTTTTAAGACAGGGTTATTTAATATTGGTGCAGCTGGACAAATGCTAATTGGTGGACTTTGTTCCACAGCGATTGGATTGACCTTTGCCTGGCCAAAACCTATTCTTCTGATAGTTATGCTTCTAGCAGCCATGATAGGTGGAGGACTTTGGGGTGCATTACCTGGTTTGCTTAAATCAAAGTATAATGTCCACGAGGTTGTTTCTACTATAATGATGAATTGGATTGCTTACTGGACTGTTTATTATACGATTCCAGCTTATTTCAAAGGCCAATTCTTGGAAACAGAGTCGAGAAGAATTCCATATGAAGCATCATTAAAAGTTCCTTGGCTTACAGATTTATTTTATGGCTCTTATATTAATCTTGGTTTATTTTTAGCTATTTTATTTGTAATTATAATTGCATTCATCCTTAATAAGACAACCCTAGGTTATGAGCTAAAGGCTGTTGGCTATAATAGACACGCAGCTGAAACAGCAGGAATAAATGTAAACCGTAGTATTATTCTTTCAATGGTCATTGCGGGTGCTTTGGCCGGGTTAGCTGGTGCAACGTTTTATGTTGGATATGCTTCTAATATGCAGATTGGAGTTTTGCCTTCTCATGGTTTTGATGGTATTGCAGTAGCCCTTTTAGGCGCTAATTCACCAGTAGGTGTTATGGTGTCTGCCATCTTCTTTGGTCTGCTTCATACTGGAAAAGGTTTCATGAATGCAATGACTAGTATACCTCCTGAGATAGCTGATACAATTATTGCTACTATTATTTACTTCTCAGCCACCAGTATCCTAATCCAAAGAAACTGGGACAAGCTGAAGAAAAAGCTGGGAGGTGCCAAGTGATATGCTAAGTGTAATATTACTAATTTTTCCATATGCTATTGCCTTTACTATTCCTTTATTAATAACCTCTCTTGGAGGACTATTTAGCGAGAGAAGTGGTGTTGTTAATATTGGTCTTGAAGGTCTGATGGTAATAGGTATGTTTACTGGGGCAATTGTTATTTCTCAGTTAGAGTTCATTTATCCTGGTACTGCTATTTGGATTGGCCTACTAGCTGCCTTTATTGCTGGTGCTGCATTTTCTCTATTGCATGCTTTTGCCTGTATTACTCTCAATGCCAATCAGGTCATTAGTGGGATTGCAATCAATATGATGGCAGGGGCTCTTACTACCTTTCTAGCCAGAAATATTACGGGTAGTGGTAACATCCAAATTGTTCATGGGATGGCAAGGCAGAATATCAACCTACTGTCTGATATTCCAATACTAGGAAAGCTCTTTTTCACCACGAGCTATTCGACAACTTGGTTAGTATTATCCATACTTCTGATTTCATGGTTTGTACTCTACAGAACAGCTTTTGGATTACGATTAAGGGCCTGTGGTGAACACCCCCATGCTGCTGATTCTGCTGGTATTAATGTTTATGTGATGCGCTATATTGCTGTTATGATATCTGGAGCATTTGCCGGGTTGGGAGGGGCTATTGTGATTGTTACCTACTCAGGTGAGTTTAATGGAACGGCTGCAGGTTTAGGATTTCTTGCCCTTGCTTCATTGATCTTTGGACAATGGAAGCCTCTTGGTATCTTAGCTGCAACCTTATTTTTTGGTTTTGCTAGCACCGTAGCTAACGTTTCTCAAGTGATTCCTCTTCTTGCTATTATCCCTGGTATATTGCTAAAAACTTTTCCATATGTGTTTACTCTCATAGCTTTGGTATTGTTTTCAAAATCTTCCCAAGCCCCTAAAGCGGCTGGGGAACCCTATGATAAGGGAAAACGTTAGAAATAAGCCCAGGCCAGTCCACAGGTCTTGGGCTTTTATTTTTCAGCGCTCCTTGCAGGATTTTTTAACAATTAGCGAGAAGTTAACAGGAGTCTTTTTTCATTTTAGGAGGGCATCAAAGATGGCTTTGGTAAGAGACTTCATGGAAAAGAGTTTTCAGACATTAGCCCCAAAGAATACACTACTATGGGCTTTAAAGCTTCTCAGGACTAACAGAATTAGGTATATCCCTGTTGTGGAAAATGGGGATTTTGTAGGACTTATTGCTGAAAGAGATTTGAGAGATATACTTCCATCAATTGTAGAAGAGTGTGATATGGAACTTTTGAATTTGACTTGTGTTCAATCAGTAATGCAGGACAAGATTATTTCAGTAACAGAAGATACTACTATTCTAGTTGCAGCAAAGATAATGACAGATAACAAGGTTGGATGCCTTCCAGTAACTAAGGGTAATAAGATTTTAGGTTTATTTACAGAAACCCATGCGATTAGAGGATTGATTTCTTTGGCCAATAACATTCAAAATTAATATTAATAATTAGCCTGGTTTTTTAACATAATATTAATAACTTGTACATTAGTTGGGGACATTCCTCAGTTACACAGAGCTAGCTTTAAAAGAGGTGTGTCCCCGTACATTGAATGGAGGAATTTTATAAATGGTCTATCCACAATCGGAAAATAGTAGTACTAGTTATAAATGTGCGAACTGTGGTACCATGTTTTCTTTAACAGAAAACAAAGAAAGTGAGTGTCCTATTTGTGGTTTTCATTGCAATGAAAATAAGTGTAATATGCTTGATGCGTCTGATGAGGGTTACTAAATGGTAATCCTCATTCTTTTTTAGTAATTATTATTGCAATGAAGAAAAAAAGCAGGATAGAGTATTTCTCTTAGAGAATTAAGAATTATCTAAATGTGACTGAAAATTTAAACAATTGAATAGAGGGGAGACATGAAATGATTTTTAATACTATAGATAAACCTCTTTTTCAGGAAGTTGAAGTTCTGACAAAAACGAGGGAAACCCAGAATTCATATACCTTTTGTTTTTCTTTTATCAAAAAGCAATTAGTAAGAAAGTTGGAGTTTTTACCAGGTCAATTCAATCTATTAGATATTCCAAGTCTTGGAATTTTTAAAAGTATTATTACTTCTAATCCTAATGAGATAAATACATTTGAACATACTTTTCGGTTCACTACAAGAGATAGTATAGAATATAAAATTATTGAACGTCTTATGGAAGGAACTGTAATTAAAGCCTCAGGACCATTTGGAAATGGATGGTTAGGAACAAAGCTACAGGGTAAAAATTTATTAATTATTACTAGCGGGTTAGGGTTTAGATCTATCAAGCCTATGTTAGATTATATATATCATCGAAGATTTTTGTTTAACGAAGTAGAGGTTCTATATGCTGTTAAAACACCTAAAGATTTTCTTTACATGGATGAATATGAAAGATGGAAAAATGTTAAGATTGACATGAAGTTTATTGTAGAAAACATTCCTTTAAATGACACTACAAAACATAAGAGAGGCCTTATTGTGAGCCTTTTAAAAGATATGAATAGCACCTGTGACGATACAATAGCCCTAATTTCTGGACCTGAGATGATGCTTAAATTTGCTGCTAATTTTTTATATAGAAAACAGTTTAATGATAAGCAGATAATGGTTAGCTTAGATTATCTACTCAACAAAGAAGATCACAAGTGGGTAAATTTAAATGGTCCAGTTTTTTCTTTAGAAGAAATAAAAAGTAATCTGATTTTGTAGTGAACTCGTTCAGCTAGAATTTTTTGGATAAAAATTGTTAACCTGCTGAATAATATAAGAAAGAAGATTATGGTGGGGTAAGATACATGGAGATATGTCCATTGTGTAATGGGTTAGAAAATATTCAGGAATTTATATGTCCTCATTGTGGCATAAAAATGATCGATAATGGAAGCATTAATGAATTTGTTGGACCGTATAGTCCATATGAAGAATTAACTCTCAGAACTGATAATGTGGACAATAAATGTGTTCACTTGGTTAGTTGTTCAAAGTGTGGTAGTGATTTTAGGTTGTCAATAGATTTAGTTGAATTATAGATAAGGGGAAAGTGTTAATTTCTCTTTTTCTCTTTGTCTGGAGTCCCAATTGATCAAATCCTTTATTAAACTGTTTTTAATTAATTTTGACCAGGCTTTTTGTAATCCTTCTACATAATTACTGTTGAGGGATGATTTTTTTTCTATCAGAGGACACGTATATGGAAGCTTCAAAGTCTCCCAAATTAGTATTAAATTGCCATCTTTTGTAATGTGGGGAGTTAATGGAAAAGTTCTGCACTGTATAGGGCGCTTTTCTCTCGGACAAGGCTTTAAACATTTTGCATAGTATACAGGTTGTAACCAACTTCCGGGAAAATCATAATTTTGGGGATTATGGGTTTCCCATGATAACCAGTCCATATCTTCAGAGTTGAACATTTTTTCTTCCCCAGGCATTAAATACATCCCCATATCCTGGTTGTAGGTTTGACAGCAAGCAGCTTTACACAGGGTTCCACAGTCCTTTGTATCCAAAGGTCCTGGATTTAATAATTCATATATCTCTTGATAATCTATTAATGTAAGCTCCATATTTAATCTCCTTAATAGTATTGGAGTTGAGTTAATGTCATCAGTTATAGATTCTATACTATATTATATGATTTTAATAGGGTATCCTGGAATTTTTTTCGTAATGCTTCTTGAGGGTCTATCAATACCTTTTCCAGGTGCCTATTTTATAATATTTGCAGGCTTTTTAGTGGCTGGAGGTTTTCTGTCTTTTTGGCCCGCCCTATTTTCAGGGGTCATGGGCTTTTCTTTAGGTTCAATGGTACCATTCTTTTTATCTTTTCTTTGGGGTAAGAAAATTCTATCTAAGATTAAGAAAGTAAACCTAGGATACCATACAAAATTCTTATCTGGGCAGAAATGGTTGGAAAGATACGGACCAATGGTTGTTGTATTTAGCAGACCTCTATTTTGTGGAAAATATGTATCTTACTTTGCTGGAATGACTAAAATGTATCCCACCCAGTATTTCTGTTATACCCTCATGGGGACATATCTGTGGTGTGGTGGGTTGTTAATAGCAGGCATCGTATTTAAAAGTAACTGGCAGGTTGTCGTGAACTATTCATCTATGGTTTTCCCAGGTGTATTATCATTGGGTGTAGTGTATTATATTATTATCCGTTTTTGTAGTAGATTTAGCAAATATCTAAAATAATGAAAAGTGAACTCATTCAGCTAATGCTGAACATCGGGGAATCAGATGGAGGCTTTACTCCACCTGATTTAGAATCTTAAAGAAGTATAGAATTTTTTGGATAAAGGTGTAGATTAATGAATCTAAGTGAAAAGCTGATAAAATTTTGCAAGGACATGGGATTTGATCTGGTTGGTATAGTAGAACCGGATTTTTTAAAAGACCGTTTGGATGTTTTAACAGAAAGGCGTAGAAAAGGATATAACTCTCGTTTTGAAAACCCAGATCTTAATCTTCGTACATCTCCCCAATTAGTTTTACCTAATGTAAAGTCAATTCTTGTACTTGGACTTGGTTACTATTCTGATGTAGAATCTAGCCCAGAACCTCTCAAAGCACAGGTAGCTCGTTATACGCGGGGAATGGATTATCATCTAGTTATGAAGCAAAAAATGAATAAGGTAATAGAATATTTGAAGTCAGAAGAAGAAAGTTTCGAGTATAAGGCGCTAGTGGATAGTAGCCCTTTATTAGAAAGGTTTCTTGCAGAAAAAATAGGGCTTGGTTGGATAGGGCAGAATTCTTGCTTTTATACAAAAGCCACAGGTTCCTGGATATTCCTTGGAGAAATATTGCTAACAATTGAACTTGGCATTACTGAAGTTTCTTCAGTAGAGACCGGTTGCAAGAATTGTAAAGTCTGTATCAAAGCTTGTCCTACAGGTGCTATAGAAGGAATGTATACCTTAAACCCGCATAAATGCCTAGCCTATGTCACTCAAGCTAAGGAAATAGTCCCTAAAAAATTACGTCCATTAATAGGTAGCAACCTAATGGGATGTGATATCTGCCAAGAGGTATGCCCTAATAATAAAGGTGTTTCACCTAATGGACACAAATACCTTGAACCCCTGGATTTTTTAGATATTAGTTTAAAAGATATCTTAACGTTAACTAATTCAAAATTTAAACAACTTTTTTCAAGAGCCGCTTTTGGTTGGTGCGGAAAAAAAGTTCTGCAAAGAAATGCTTTAATTGTTCTAGGTAATCAGAAGCAATCTGACGCAATTCATTTGATAGAACCATTTTTAAATCATGAAGATTATAAAATGAGAGTACATGCTGCATGGGCTTTAGGTCAGATAGGTAATCAACAGAGCAAAACCCTTCTTGAGAAAAGTATGCATATTGAGAACCATTTGGAGGTTGTCCACGAAATCAAAGATGCTCTGGATAAAACAAGGGAAAAGACGCCACACTATACTTAATGGATGTGTTTAAAGGGAATATTTTGAACTATCATCTGAAAGGAGCGAGAATTCGATTATGAAATTTCGTATGGTGCTTGGCGGGTTATTGTGTATTCTATTTATATTTGGTTGCAACCAATCTCCTCCACAAAAACCTAAGCCTCCTGAAGGAAAGGTTGGTGTTATATTTACCTTGATTGAGGAGGATATTGCTAAGATAATGGAAAAAACTATGGAAGAGGAAGCTAAAAAGGAAAATGTAGCTTTGGCCTCAGTCGAAATGGCACCAACTGAAGAGGATTTACGAAAAAAAGTGGATGAAATGTTAAAGGAAGATATAGATGCAGCAATTATACAATTTGGCCCGGGAAAAGGTAACAGCGAGGTTGCAACAAAAATCATGGAGGAAGGTGTTAAGCTAATCTCCATTGGGGTAATGCCCGAGCAGGTTCCTTTAGATGGACATATTGCTCCTGATTTTGTTAGAATTGGTCAGATACAAGGGAGCTTTATTGGCAAGAAGCTAGAAGGAACTCCAGGTGAGATAGTAATATATACCTTTGAAACTAATGCAACAGCTTTTGCAGAAATGGTAAAGGAGGTTGTCGATGAGTTAGAAAAGGCCAAAATGCAATATGCTATTAGGAATTTACCTGCTGATGATATAGAAGGGGCTGCAGATTTTATTGCAAGGGATTTAAGTCAAAATCAAAATATTATTGGTAGCATATTTCCATCTAGCCTGCTAGCATTAAAGGGTGTGGAAGCTCTTGATACTGTTGGTAGAGATCCTCAGGTGATTACAGTAGGCTTAGGTGCCACTAAGGAAGCAACTGAAGCAATCAAACAGGGTTTTCATGATGGAGAAGTGGATTATATGCCACAAATGATTGCTAGAAACGCGCTGAAAGCAGCAGCCCAGTTAATTAAGGATGATCAGTGGGATAGTGAAAAGACTCTTAAGAATGGAAACTTTGATGTTCCTGGAAAGATAGTTCCTGTAAGATTAATAACTCAAGAGAATACATATCTTTTAGATGAGCGGTTCAAATTGCTTGGCAACCAGAAAAGCAGTGGTTCGAGTTCTAAGAATCAGGGTAATTCCCCATCATCAGGCAATAGTCCCATGACGCTAATGATCGAGACCAAAGAAGGAAATGTAAAAGTAGAAATTCCCAAGCCCATTAAAAATTTAGAAATTGCTCCTAAAGAAGAGAATAAACCAACTCCATTAATGTTAACTATTGAGACAGTTGAAGGTCAGACTATTGAAATGGAGATTCCAGGGGAAATTGTAACCTTGCAGCTTCAGCAGGCAGAAAAAGAGTAAAAAAGAAAAGACCAAGACATATGGTCTTTTCTTTTAATTTGTAAGTATTGCAAAACACTGAGGATTTTCTATAAATGCACTATACAAGGGTTTATCTTTTATATCTGATATAGGCTGCTCCAAATTTGGTGCGGCTTTTATTTTTAACCCTACCGAGTTTTTATAGTCTGGATTTTTTATCCAGTCACACTTACCCTTTTCAGTTTCTATATAGAAATAAGCAGCTCCTGACTTCTCCAAAAATGCTTCAGAGATAGCACTTACATTTGCAGCAATTAAGTTAGCAACAACTAAAAAGCTTTCGCCGGGGTTAATGATAACATGGCCATAGTTGGAGGGTATGTATACTTTGTCGCCTGTTTTGGCTTCAATTGCAATGACTTCTTCCACTTCATTGTTGCGGCCATTTTTTTGGAGTAAAAAGATAGCTTCTCCGGATAACACTTCATAATACTCTGAATAGGTTTCCTTCCCTGTACTTTTCAAAGGTTGAAAAGTACCTATTGTTTTAATGAATTCTTTTCCAATTTTTCCTGGAAACATCACAACAATATCGTATCGGATATTAACTTCATTAAAGATTGTTTCATCCTGTTCATAATAAATATTTTTGTATCTATAATACAAGGGGACTTCAGTCGGCGCTACCTTATAATAAAAGAAGGAAATTGCATCTTTTATAGTGCCAATTTCTGGTTCAACAGGATGAATTATTCCTTCGGTAAAGACTATAGTACCCTTATCCGTAAGAATAATATCTGTACCAAATATCATTAATAAAGGCCTCCTTGGCAGCTTCTTTTAAATCATTATAGTATAAATTATAAAAGATTACAAAAGAAAACTGTAAAATAACCAGCTTATGACATTAAGCTGGTTATTTTTAATCACTACATTTTAACCATATTTGTTCCGCAACATTCCTGCTCTATACTAGATGTATTGCTGCAAGTTTTACATAAGTAAGATCCTTGTCTAACTGTTGATTTACCACAGCAAAAATCCGGTAATCTTGAGGTTTTCCCACATTGACTGCATATGTAAGCCAAAGTAACACCTCCACCTATTAATATATTTATTTCTTCCTTATTATAAAATACCCATTATTTGTTAGTATTACTCATACTCAAAAAAAGTTATACATATATTTAAGGTAAAGTGACTATCTATCTAGCTTTCTGCCAAGGGGGAACAGAATGGACTTTTTAGAAAAGCTCAAAAAATCCCAAGAAGATATGAAGAAACTAAAATGGGAAGGCAGCTTTGTAAAATATCTGCAAATGGTTAAGAGCAATCCAAATATTGTAAGATTAGCTCATAGCAGAATATATGACATGATTTTATCCCAAGGTTTTAGAGAAATAAATGGAGAAAAACAGTACAATTTTTTTTCAGTTGAGTTGTTTGGCCTAGATAAGACCCTTGAAAAGATTGTAGAAGACTATCTTTGTTCTGCAGCAAGAAGATTAGATGTTAGGAAAAGAATTTTGGTATTGGTGGGTCCTGTAGGTGGAGGTAAATCTACAATAGTTAATATGTTAAAAAAAGGTTTAGAGAAGTATAGCAAAACAGAAGCAGGCACTTTGTATGGAATCAAAGGATGTCCCATGCATGAAGAGCCTCTGCACCTGATTCCAGACCATATGAGAGGTATGTTTCAGGATCAGTATGGCATATATATAGAAGGAAATTTATGTCCTTCATGTAAAGTCAATTTGCGTGAAAAGTATAATGGATGTATTGAAGATGTACTAGTTGAAAGGATAGTGATTTCTGAGGAAGAAAGAAGGGGAATTGGAACTTTTACTCCATCAGATCCAAAATCTCAAGACATTTCTGAATTAACAGGGAGCATAGATTTTTCAACTATTTGTAAATACGGATCAGAGTCAGATCCAAGGGCGTATAGATTTGATGGAGAGTTCAATAAAGCAAATAGAGGATTAATGGAATTTCAGGAGATTTTTAAATTTGATGAAAAGTTTTTATATAATTTATTGAACTTATCTCAGGAAGGCAATTTTAAAGTGGGGAGATACGCCTTAATTTCAGCTGATGAAATGGTTATTGCTCATAGTAATGAAGCAGAATACAAGGACTTTATTAATAATGAAAAAAATGCAGCTCTACGTTCAAGGATGGTTACTGTACCTGTAATGTATAACTTAGAGGTAAACAATGAAATCAAAATTTATGAGAAAATAATTAATAAAAGTGATATAAATGTTCACATAGCACCCCATGCCCTATGGAGTATTGCAGCTTTTGCTGTCTTAACAAGGTTAAAACCATCTCAAAAGCAAGGCTTAACTTTAATAAAGAAACTAAAGCTTTATAATGGGGAAAAAGCAGAAGGGTTTTCTGGAAAAGATTTAAAAGACTTAAAAATGGAGTTTCCAGGGGAAGGAATGGAGGGTATTGATCCTCGAATTTTAGTTAATCTTATGTGTTCCTTGCTAGTCAAACACCAGAATGAATGTTTAAATGGACATGAAATATTAAAGGCATTAAAAAGATCCTTGCTTGAGGCTGGATTTAGTGACAGTACAAACAACGAGAAATATTTAGGTTATATAGAACTAGTTAGACAAGAGTACATCAAAAAATATACCAATGATTTTTATAATCTCTGTAAATCCTCCTTTTCAAAGGAAGCCCGAGTAATATTTAGAGAATATCTTAAGATGATAAACTCATATTTAAATGATACGGAAGCTGATGAAAATTTTATGAGAAGTTTGGAAGAAAACATAGGGATTAGTGAGAATGCTAAAAATGGATTTAGAGAGGAAATAGCAATCAGGTTTACAGAGAAAAATTTAAAAGAATTGGATTTAGATTATAGTTCCCATAGTGTCTTAAAGGAAGCTGTTGATAAGAAGCTCTTTTATGATTTCAGAGAAATAATTAGCTTAAAAGTAGGCTCTTATCACCATGAAGATAGAAAAACCCTAAATAAAGCAACTAAGCATTTGATTGACTATAATGGATATTGCGAGTTGTGTGCATCAGAACTGTTAAATAACATTGCTGGTTTAGCATTTAGATAATGTAAAAATATGTTATTAAATTTTGCATGCAAATATACTTTCCGAAACAAGATTACTGTGCTATAATACAATTTAAGAAAATAATGTAGGGCGATGACGTCCTCAATAGACCTGCTTTCTAGGCGGGTCTATTGGGGGCGTTTTTTATTTTCACTAGCCAAGTTTTGTTTTATCCGAAATATTTTATGTGGGTTAAGACCCCCACTTCTATAAGTTGGCTCTAAATCAGGTGGAGTAGAGTCTCCATCTGATTCCCCAATGTTCAGCTTTGGCTGAACGAGTTCACTCTATTTTGTTATGAATTAGGAGCTTAATTTAGCGTGAGATTGATTAAAAAGAGAGGAAACTCCATGTCTGCAGATTTAGCTTTGGCTACTACAGGTTTAAATGAATTAGACAAGATAATAGACAAATTGAGGATAGGCGATAATGTGGTTTGGCAGGTTGAAGATGTCAATGACTATCACCATTTTATTATGCCCTATATCAAAAGGGCTTTGGAGGATAATAAGCGGGTAGTATATATGAGATTTGCGCGTCATAAGCCCCTTATTAAAGTTAGAGAAGATGTTGCAATCTATAAGTTAGATGCCCATCGGGGTTTCGAGTATTTTTCTTCCCAGGTTCATAATATTGTAACTAGAGAAGGAGAAGATGTGTATTATGTCTTTGATTGCCTAAGTGATTTACAGGAAATCTGGGCAACGGATACTATGATTGGCAACTTTTTTGTGGTTACATGTCCGTATCTTTTTCAATCTAGAACAATAGCCTACTTTGCAATTTATAGAAATAATCACTCATTTAAAACTATAGCCAGTATCAGAGAGACAACTCAATTACTGATAGACGTTTTCAGTTATGAGGGGAACCTTTATGTTCATCCATTAAAAGCTTGGAAAAGGTACTCACCTACGATGTTTTTGCCCCATAAAAAAGCAGGAGAAAGTTTTGTGCCCATCACTAACAGCTATGATACTACTGTACTTTTATCATACATGGCCAAAAAGAGGAAGAAAACTGCTAAAAGAAATCTTGACTATTGGGATCAATTATTTTTAGATGCTGCAAATCTATTAGAAAGACCTTCTGGAGATGGTGAAAAACATCAGATGGTTGAGCAGCTTTGCAAAATAATGATTGGTAGAGAAAAGAGAATATTAGGCCTTGCAATAAACCATTTTACATTGGAAGACTTATTAAATATTAAAGCAAGGCTTATTGGAACAGGATTTATAGGTGGGAAGGCTGCTGGAATGCTTATTGCGAGAAATATTCTTTTAGGGGATAAAACCATTGAGTGGCAGACCTACATTGAACCTCATGATTCCTTTTATATTGGTTCGGATGTTTTTTACACTTATCTAGTTAAAAATGGTTGGTGGAAATTACGAATGAAGCAAAAGGCAAAAAAGGGGTATTTTGTTGAGGCACAAAACCTAAAGGAAAAAATGTTAACTGGAGAATTTCCAGAGGAAATTAAAGAGCAATTTTTGCAGATGATAGAGTATTTTGGCCAATCTCCCTTCATTGTTAGGTCCAGCAGCTTACTCGAAGATGGCTTTGGGAATGCCTTTGCTGGTAAATATGAAAGCATTTTTTGTGTAAATCAAGGCACCCCAGACGAAAGATACAAAAATTTTAAAGAGGCTGTCCGTAAAATTTACGCAAGTGTTATGAATGAAGATGCCCTTGCTTATAGAATGCAGAGGGGCTTGGATCAGCAAGATGAACAGATGGCACTTCTGGTTCAAAGGGTATCCGGTGCTTATTATAATAATTATTTCTTTCCATATCTTGCAGGGGTAGGTATATCACATAATACTTTTGTCTGGAACAAAGACCTTGATCCTGAGGCCGGCATGTTAAGACTTGTTTTCGGACTAGGAACAAGAGCAGTAAATAGGGTAGAGAATGATTATCCTAGATTAGTTGCCCTTGATGAACCACTATTAAGACCCCATGCAGGCTTGGCAGACATTAGAAGGTTTTCTCAGCATTATGTGGATGTATTAAATGTTAGGGACAATAGATTAGAAACAGTAACTTTAAAGAGGTTAACAAATGAAAAGCTTGATATAAATATGGAGCCAATTGGTTTAAAAGACTATGAATCAATTCGCAAGCTCAAAGAAATCTGTGATATTAATGAGGATATCTGGATTCTTAATTTTGACAACCTATTTTCTAATACTTCATTTAATACTGTGATGAAAAAGATGCTCAAGAAGCTAGAAAGAATTTATGAGTACCCTGTTGATACTGAGTTTACAGTTAATTTTAATAAGGATGGTTCATTCAAGATTAATCTTTTACAATGTCGCCCTCTGCAGACTCAAGGAAGTGAAGAGAAGGTAACAATTCCAAAAATCATAGATGATAGCAAGTTGATTTTGAAGCTCGAAAACAGTTTTATGGGAGGCAGTATTTCTAGAGAAATACAAAGGATTATTTATGTTGATCCAAAGAGCTATAGTGAATTAACAACATCTCAGAGATATGAAACAGCACGTATAGTGGGTAAGCTAAATAAGAAGATTAATGATAAATTTAGTACACCAACCTTATTATTAGGACCAGGGAGGTGGGGAACTACCACACCTTCACTAGGTATACCTGTAAGCTTTTCGGAAATAAATAATATAGCTGTAATTGGTGAGATAGCACATAAAAGTGGTAGCCTAAGTCCAGAACTGTCCTATGGAAGTCATTTTTTTCAAGATCTGGTAGAAACCAATATTTTTTATATGGCTATTTTTCCTAGTGATCATAATGTATTTTTTAATTGGGATTGGTTTAATAAACTTCCTAATGAGTTATCAGAAGTACTCTCTGACAAAGCTGACTATTCTAATGTCGTGAAAATTTGCGATTTGAAAGATAGTACTGTAACTATTGTGGCAGATATAGTTACACAAAAATTAGTATGTTTATTAAATAATAATTAAATTAAATTTGGGGGTAGGTAATATGTTAATTGCACAAGAAATTATGGATCAAGTTATTAAAAGGGACGAAAATGAATTAGAATTTCATCAAGCAGTACATGAGGTTCTTGAGTCGTTGGAACCAGTTCTAGAAAAATACCCAGAGTACAAAGAACTGGGAATTATTGACAGAATGGTGGAACCTGAAAGGCAAGTTGTTTTCAGAGTTCCTTGGGTTGATGATAATGGGAAAGTACAAGTAAACAGGGGTTTCAGGGTACAGTTTAACTCTGCTATAGGGCCATATAAAGGTGGCTTGCGTTTTCACCCATCAGTAAATTTAGGTATAATAAAATTTTTAGGTTTTGAGCAAATATTTAAGAATTCCTTAACTGGTCTTCCAATCGGTGGAGGAAAAGGTGGTTCTGATTTTGATCCTAAGGGCAAGTCAGAAGCCGAAGTTATGAGATTTTGCCAGAGCTTCATGTCTGAACTTTTCAGACATATTAGTGCTGATACAGACGTACCTGCTGGGGATATTGGCGTTGGTGGAAGAGAAATAGGCTACATGTTTGGTCAGTATAAAAAGTTGACTAACTTATATGAAGGTGTATTAACAGGTAAAGGTATTCCCTATGGAGGATCTCTAGGGAGAACAGAGGCTACAGGTTATGGAGTCGTTTATTTTGTAGAACAAATGCTAAAGGCTAAGGGAGATTCCTTTAAAGGTAAAACTGTAGTAATATCAGGTTCTGGTAACGTTGCAATTTATGCAGCTGAAAAGGCACAAGAATTAGGTGCCAAAGTTGTTGCAGTATCTGATTCAAGTGCGTATATTTGTGATGAAGACGGTATCAATTGTACTATAGTTAAAAGATTAAAAGAGGTTGAAAGAAAGCGTATTAAAGACTATATAAATGATGTTCCTGAGGCTACATGTGTAGAAGATTGCTCTAGTATTTGGTCTATTAAATGTGATATTGCTATTCCCTGTGCAACTCAAAATGAGTTGGATGGAAATGCAGCTAAGATGCTTGTAGAAAATGGAGTAATTGCTGTTGCTGAAGGTGCTAATATGCCATGTACTCCTGAGGCAGTTAAACTATTCCAGGAAAATGGAATTCTATTTGGCCCAGCCAAAGCTGCTAATGCAGGTGGAGTTGCATGTTCTGCCCTTGAAATGGCACAAAACAGCATGAGATTACAATGGTCATTTAAGGAAGTAGATATTAAATTAAACCAAATCATGAGAGACATTTATATTAAGTGTGATGAGGCAGCAAAGGAATTTGGCAAAGAAGGGGATTTCGTGGCTGGAGCAAATATAGCTGGTTTCCTAAAAGTAGCTGATGCTATGAAAGCTCAGGGAATAGTCTAAGATATTATCAATAACTAAACAAAAAATCCTGTATCTTATTATGATACAGGATTTTTCTTGTTGTTCTTTTCAAATCTTTCACGTTCTGCCTTTTTCAAGTATTTTTTACGTATCCGTATGGACTTTGGAGTTAGTTCTAAATATTCATCAGTATCTATATATGCCAAAGCCTGCTCTAGGGAAAGATTACGTGAACCCTTTAATTTAACAGTATCATCCTTGGTGGAGGAACGCACATTTGTTAATGCTTTTTCTTTGCAAATATTTACAACAATATCTTGGTCTCTGCTGTTTTCACCCACAACCATACCTTCATAAACTGCAGTTCCTGGTTCGATGAAAAGAATGCCTCTTTCCTCTGCTGCTAAAAGTCCATAGGTATTAGCAGTTCCACTTTCGTAGGCTATGAGCACTCCCCTAGTTCTACTAGTAAAATCTCCTTGATACGGTTTATAGGAGTCAAAACTTCTGTTTAGGATTCCATAACCACGAGTATCAGTTAAAAACTCAGTTCTAAAACCTACGAGACCTCGAGTAGGGATAGAATATTCTAAACGAACCTGTTCCCTGATGTGAGTCATATTCATTAAAGTTCCTTTACGCAGCCCTATCTTTTCCATTATTGAACCTGTATATTCTTCAGGAATATCTATGGTTAGGTTTTCAAATGGTTCATGTATTCTGCCATCTACCCTTTTTGTAATTACCTGAGGTTTAGATACCTGAAATTCTAGACCTTCTCTACGCATTGTTTCAATTAAGATTGCTAAATGTAGTTCTCCTCTTCCAGCAACTAGGAATACATCTGGACTGGATGTTTCTTCCACACGTAATGATACATCAGTTTCTATTTCTCTCATTAGCCTTGCTCCTAGCTTGCGTGAGGTTACCGGGTCTCCTTCTTTACCTGAAAAAGGTGAATTATTTACTATGAAGCTCATTTGCAGGGTAGGCTCATCAATTGTTAATAATGGGAGTGGTTCACATGTGTCCACATCACATAATGTTTCTCCAACATTTATTTGCTCCATGCCAGCTAGGGCAACTATGTCTCCTGCAGCCACCTGGTCTGTTTCAACTCGTTTTAGGCCTTCAAAGGTGAAAAGCTTTGTTACTCGGTGAGTTTCAATCGTCCCATCTCTTTTTAGAACTATAATCTGATTTCCTTTTTTCATGGTACCTCTATTAATTGTCCCAATTGCAATTCTTCCAAGATAATCGTTATAATCCAAAAGTGTTACCTGCATTTGTAATGGATCATCTTTTTGACCCTGGGGTGCAGGAATTTGATTTACAATTGTTTCGAAGAGGGGCACGAAATCTGTATCCAAGTTATCTATATCAAGACCAGCCTTACCATCTAAGGCTGAGGCATAAATTACTGGAAATTCAAGCTGATCTTCATTAGCACCTAAATCAATAAATAAATCTAAAACCTCGTCAACTACTTCAAGGGGTCTAGCATTTTCTCTATCCATCTTATTTACAACAACTATTGGTATCAGGTTTTGTTCTAAAGCTTTTTTTAGAACAAATCTTGTCTGTGGCATACATCCTTCAAAGGCATCCACTACAAGAAGCACTCCTTGTACCATTTTCATAATCCTTTCAACCTCACCACCAAAGTCAGCATGTCCAGGAGTATCTAATATATTTATTTTATATCCCTTATATTTTATTGATGTATTTTTGGCAAGTATGGTAATACCCTTTTCTCTTTCAAGGTCATTTGAATCCATGACCCTTTCAATAACCTGTTCATTCTCCCTAAAAGCTCCTGACTGAGATAACATTTTGTCAACTAAAGTAGTTTTCCCATGGTCAACGTGGGCGATTATTGCTATATTGCGTATATTATCCGATGACATTAATAGTCCTCCTTTTTAATGAACGGGGACACACCTCTTTTGAGGATATGCTCCTAAATTAAGTTTCACTCTGTTTTTTATGATTTATTCCTTAGTTAAGCAATTTGAATATGTCTCCAACCCTATAATTATAGCATTAAAAAGTATAATTACTATAATAAAGTTTCTAGAAATAGGCTTAATAGGCTTAAGTTTAACAAAAATTATACTAAGTGCCAAGTTTTATAAGTTTTTTTATTATAAAAAAAGGAGTTTCGTTATAAACATCAAAATAGTAAACAGTATTAAGTGAAGCTAAGTTCTTCCTTAAATAAGGGGGGTTTTAATGATGTTTGAAAAAATTCTATTTCCCACAACAGGTGCAGGTTTGTCTAATAAAATAGCTAATACAATTGTAGGATTAATAAAAGAAAAACCGGATAGAGAAGTTACTATCCTCCATGTGCTTGAGAAATATGATATGCCAGCAGAGGTTGATTATGAAATAGTCACAAGAGGCAAGGATTTTCAGAAAATACTAAGTGCGCATGTTGAAGAATGTATTCAGAAATCTACTAAAGTATTTAAAGACAATGGTATTGCTTATAAGATTAGAATTAAGAGGGGAGACCCAATAAAAGTAATTAAGGCAATATCTGAGGAAATAGGCAGCGATTTAATGATTATCGGCTATCATGGTGAGACTAGCTTGACTGAATTACTTTTTAAAGGTAATACAATGACACAGTTAATTGATAATTCGCCATGTCCGGTAATGATAATTAAATAGGAAGAGTAGCATTATAATAATAAAAAAATGATTTAGGAAGACAAATATTCCGGCGAAAGGGGAATATTTGTTTTTTTATTTTGAAAGAGTTAACTGTACAAGCCAAAAAGCATAAGGTGTAAAAACAGCTTCCTGAACGGAGAGATTACAGTGGTAAATTTTCGAATTAATAGGGAGGATTGGTCATTATACCGAAAGCCCTTTATCGATGTGGAACGACATAGAAAAAAGGTTCTTGAAGCTCTTAAAAATAATTTAGCTGAGTTCCTTTGTGATGAAAGTTTAATACTAGAAAAAGGGAAAAAGCTTTTCAAAATACCAGTCCAGTCTATGGAAGAATATTGTTTTCGGTATAATCTACAGCAGATAGACTATGCTGGTCAGGGTTTGGGCAATACAAAGGAAGGTAAAGTCTTAAGTACCATCAAGGAACAAAACACACAGTATGAAAGAGGCAAATTAGGAGCTGGAACTCTTCCAGGAGTAAGTTATTATGAAGTAGAAATAAATCTTGAAGATGTGGAAGACATTCTTTTTAAAGAGCTAAGGCTTCCCGATCTTCAAAAAAAAGGTGCAAAGATAATAAAAGATGACACTTTAGAATTTAAGAGTATCAGTAGAACAGGGTCTCTTAGTAATCTTGACAAGAAAAAAACAATTTTAGAAAATATCAGAAGAAATTCCTTAAATGGAATGAATTTAAATGGAACTAATATTGTTAATACTTTTATTCCGGAGGATTTGCGTTTTAGTACATGGGACAAAACTGAAGAAATTTCTTATGGTGCTGTAGTGTTTGCTATGATGGATATCTCTGGTTCGATGGGTACATACGAAAAATATTTTGCTAGAAGTTTCTTCTTTTGGATGACTAGATTTTTAAGGGTATATTATAAAAAAGTTGAGATAGTTTTTTTAGCACACCACACAGAAGCTAAAGAAGTTGCAGAGATTGATTTTTTTACAAAAGGAGAAAGCGGAGGCACAAGATGTTCTTCAGTTTACGCATTAGCTCTGGATTTAATAGGTAACAAGTATAAACCTTCAGAATATAATATCTATACCTTCCATTTTTCTGATGGAGATAACCTTCCATCAGACAATGTTAAGTGCTATGAATTAATGGAAACCTTGATAGGAACATGTAATTCAGTTGGATATGCAGAAATTGCAAATCCCTATTATAAAACTGGAACCCTAATGGATTTATATAAACCCCTTTGCAGTAATAAAAAGTTTGTGCCCGTTAATATAAAGGATAGAACAGATGTCCATCTGGCGCTAAAAAAATTCTTTTCAGAATAGGGGATTCCTATGAAAAATCTGCACAAAAGAGTGGAGAAAATAGATTTACTAGCAAGTGAATACGGTTTAGATTTTTATCCAATCGAATTTGAATTATGTCCATCAGATGTTATTCATGCAATTGGAGCATATGGAATTCCTACTCGCTTTAATCATTGGAGCTTTGGAAAACATTTTTATAAAATGAAGCTTCAATATGAACTAAATCTGCACAAAATTTATGAATTAGTTTTAAATTCCAATCCATGTCATGCATTTTTGTTGGAAGATACATCTTTAGTTGAACAAACAATGATTGTAGCCCACGTTTACGCCCATAGTGATTTTTTTAAGAATAACATTTTTACTTGTAAAACTGATAAGGATATTCTAAATACTATGGAGAGAAACAAGGATACAATAAGTAGATACGAAGAAAGATTTGGTAGTTATGAAGTTGAAAAACTTTTAGATGCTGCCATGGCGCTTAAAAATAATCCTCAAGTAGGGGAAGAGGGCATTCTTAACTTTATCTGTTTACATAGTCAGTATCTTAACCAGTGGCAAAAAGATATTTTAATGATACTAAAAAAAGAGATCGAGTATTTTTTGCCTCTAAGAGATACTAGAATAATTAATGAAGGCTGGGCTACTTTTTGGCATTCTAAAATCATGCGTCTAATCAACCTGAGTGCTGAGGAATTTATACAATTTGCACAAATGCAGGCAAATTTGCTGCAAACAAATAAATTTTTTATAAACCCTTACCTTGTTGGTTTCAAAATATTTGCTGAGTTGGAGAAGTCAATGGGAATTGAAGCTTTGTTTGATGTACGTAGAAACGAAAGGGATTTTTCTTTTGTGAGAAACTATCTTGACGAAAGTTTAATTGAGAATCTAGATCTATATCTTTATGCAAAAAAAGGTCAAAAATGGGTAGTTGTTGAAAAAAACTGGGAAAAAGTTCGGGATGGTATAATCAATAGTTTAATTAATGGAGGACATCCCATAGTTAAGGTAGTTGATGGAAATTATAACAATAAAGGCGAATTGTATTTACTTCATTGCTATGATAAATGGGAGCTAGACCAACAATATTTAGAGAAAACGTTAGAGTTATTGTTTTTTTTGTGGGGCAAAAAGATACATTTGGAAACAGTAATAAAAGATTCCCCAGCGATTTTTACTTATAATGGAGGAAAGTAGACATGGATCATCACTCTGCTTTGCTAATATGTGCTGGTGTAGTATAATTGAAAAGGAAATTACATAGAAATTCTTTTTTAAAGGAGTGTGTTGAAGGTGAGTAAAAATTTTCCTAAGTATCGTGAATGCATAATGAATATTAGACCCTATGTGCCGGGTAAGCCAATAGAGCTAGTACAGAAGGAATTTGGTTTAACAGATGTTATCAAACTAGCCTCCAATGAAAACCCCATAGGTCCATCCCCGAAGGCTGTACAAGCCATGAAGGATAATGCCCATAAAATGTTTTTATATCCTGATGGATACTGTACTGAATTAAGAAATATGGTTTCCGATTTTTTGGAGGTTCCACAGAATCAATTAATATTTGGTAATGGGTCTGACGAAATAATTAAACTTTTAGGTGAGACTTTTATTCATCCAGGGGATGAGGTAATAGTTGCTGATCCTAGCTTTTCTGAATATAACTTCGTGTGTCTATTGATGGGTGGCATTCTTAAAAAGGTTCCAGTGACAAATCATACCCATGATCTCGAAAAAATGGCAGAACAAATAACTGAAAAAACAAAAATGATTTTTATATGCAACCCTAATAACCCAACAGGAACCATTGTAACATCTGAAGAGGTAGAGAAATTCCTAGCAAAGGTTCCTGATCATGTAGTGGTTGTTTTTGATGAAGCGTATTATGAGTATGTGGACAATAAGAATTATCCTCAGTCTATGGAATATGTTAAAAATGGAAAAGAAAATATAATAATTCTAAGGACTTTTTCCAAGATTCATGGTTTGGCAGGATTAAGAATAGGATATGGAGTTGCTGTTCCTGCTATGATCCAGCTTTTAGAAAGAACTAGAGAACCTTTTAATGTTAATCTAATGGCTCAAAAAGCTGCTCTAGCTGGGTTACAAGACAAGGAACATGTCCTAAATAGTATAGATGTGAACAAAGCTGGAAAAGAATTTTTATATAAATCTTTTGAAGAAATGGGATTAGACTATATTCCTACCCATGCTAACTTCCTGATGGTGGATTTAAGGAAAAACTCTAAAGAAGTTTTCATAGAGCTGCAAAAGAGGGGAGTTATAATACGTACTGGAGATATTTTTGGTATGGATACCTTCATAAGGGTCACCATAGGCACCCAGGAAGAGAATCAAAGGTTTATAGCTTCGTTAAAAGAAGTATTATTAATTTTAGCAGATTCCTCTATCTAAATAGAAAGGTGGAAAATTTACTTTAATGGAGAAAAATAATATTCTTGTTATTAATCCAGGAGCTATTTCAACAAAGTTTGCTGTATTTGCAGATGACCAACCAATATTAAAGAAAACCCTTGAGCATGAGGTAATAGAATTGGAACAGTTTGCAAGGGTATTTGATCAGTATACATATCGCCTAGAACTTATATTAAAAGAACTTGCAAAGGCAAATATAGAGCTTAACTCAATTAATGCTGTTGTTGGACGTGGCGGACTGGTTAAACCTTTAGCTGGTGGAACGTACCGAGTTAGTGAAAATATGCTTAGTGATCTGAAGGAAGGGAAAAGGGGAGAACATGCATCCAATCTTGGTGCAGTAATTGCCTACAATATTGCTAGTAAGTTGAATATTCCAGCCTTTATAGTTGATCCCGTTTCTGTTGATGAAATGGAACCTGTAGCAAGAATATCAGGATTACCTGATATTGACAGAACTAGCTTGTCACATGCTCTAAACATGAAAGCAGTCGCCCATAAAGTGGCAAAGGAATTAGGTAAGGGCTATCAAGAATTTAATTTTGTGGTGGCCCATCTAGGGAGTGGAGTATCGGTTACTCCTCACAAACGTGGCAGAATGATTGATGTAAACAATGCCATTGAAGAAGGCCCTTTTTCTCCAGATAGATGTGGAGGTCTACCTGCAACGCAATTGATGAATTTGTGCTATTCAGGTAAGTATACCCATAAAGAAATGAAAGAAAAGCTTATTAGCAAAGGTGGTTTATTTGCTTATCTGGGGGTAAAAGATCTTAGAGAAATTGAAAAAATGGCAGTAGATGGTAATCAACAGGCAGTCCTTTTACTGAATGCTCTTTCCTATCAGGTAAGTAAGGAGATTGCTGCCATGTCTGCAGTACTAGAGGGTCAAGTTGATCGGATTATAATTACTGGCGGAATAGCTCATTCAAAAAGAATCACAGATGATATTATTAAACGAGTGAAATTCATTGCTCCTGTAATACTCGTTCCAGGTGAAGAAGAACTGGGGTCTTTAGCTATGGGGGCTCTAAGAGTACTTAGAAGAGAAGAAGTGGCTAAAGAATATTAAATGGGTTTCTCAAGGAGGTGGTAATTCTTGTACCACAATTTCAATGAAATTCTAGAAAGTGCCAAAAGTAGAGGGAATTATCTAATAAGCGTTGCTGTTGCACAGGATAAAGATGTCCTTGAAGCCATAGACGCTGCCAGAAGAGCAAAATTAGCTTCAGCCATTCTTGTGGGAGATGCAATCCGTATAGGGTCTATTTTAAAAAACATGGGCATCAATGCAGGCTATGAAATTGTAGATGAGCCCGACGACGAGAAGGCGGCTTTAAAGGCCGTTTCTCTGGTAAAAAAAGGAGAAGCACATATTTTGATGAAGGGCCTTATTAATAGTAGCACATTTTTAAAGGCAGTCTTAAATAAGGAAGAAGGCCTACGAACAGGTAGATTATTAAGTCATTTAGGAGTTTTTGAAATCCCAGGGTGGGATAGATTATTATACCTTACAGACGGAGGAATAAATATAGCTCCAAATATTAATGAGAAAAAAGACATTTTAGTTAATGCACTATTAACGCTAAATGCAATGGGGCTTGATAATCCACATGTTGCGGTTTTGACAGCTAATGAGCAGGTCAACTCAAAAATGCCAGCAACTGTTGATGCTAAGGAACTTTCAGAAATGAGTAAAAGAGGTGAATTGCCCAAAGGAATTGTTGAAGGCCCAATTGCCCTTGATGTAGCTGTTAGTCAAGATGCAGCTCACCACAAAGGAATTGACAGTAAGATATCTGGCAAGGCAGACTTGTTTTTGCTTCCAAATATTGAAACAGGCAATGCCTTTGGGAAAGCATTGATTTATTTTGCGAAAGCAAAAATGGCTGGACTTGTTCTAGGTGCAACTAATCCTATAGTATTGACTTCAAGGGCAGAGAATGCAGAGGGCAAGCTTAATTCAATTGCCTTGGCTTGTCTTGCATATGAAAAACCATCACATTCCTAATGAATTTCTAATTTGTTTCACCTGTGATCTACTAACTGGCACTTCACTTTTCTCTTTATCGTCTACTGTTAATAAAAGTGTACCATTATAAAGGGGTGTTACTTCCCGAACTCGTTTAATGTTCACAAGGTATGAACGATGACAACGAAAGAAAAGATTTTTGTTAAGTCTTGCTTCTAGGTCTTTTAAGGTGAACCTAGATAAAAATTGTTTATCAAATGTTTTAAATATACAGTAATCATTTTGAGCATTTACGTAAATGATATCAGTATGCTTTAAGAGAACTGTTTTTCCTTGACTTTCAATAGGGATTATATCAAGGGTAGTAGAGTTGGCTTCACTCTTAGGTTTAGTAGCAATATTATTGGTTTTTGCAATTCTATTTTCAACTTTTAATAAAGCTTCAGTCAACCTTTCAGGGTTAACTGGTTTAAGTAAGTAATCTACAGCATCTACTCCAAAAGCCTCCAATGCATATTCTTCATGAGCTGTTACAAAAATAACATTAGGTTTTTGAGGATTATTTTTTATTTGCTTGCTTAAGTCAAGTCCATTAACTCCAGGCATATTAATATCTAGAAAAATAATCGAGTAATCTAGCGCATTTATTAGCTGAAGAGCCTCAGCTGCATTGGTTGCTTCGCCTACCACTTCAACATGGGAGAATTTTTCTAATAAATATCGCAATTCCATTCTTGCAGGATATTCATCATCTACAATAAGAGCCTTTAATCGCATTATACTATTACCTCCAAGGAATATATTATTATATATCTTAATTCTTCAAAAAAAGACAAAAATCCTTTTTAGTACTATCAGGAAGTATAACTTTTGTTTTATCTTCTAGTGAAAAAAAGCAAATAAGAAAATAGTAATAAATTCCTCCTTTCAAGGATAAACATGTACTATGAAAAACAATTTAGGAAGGGAGGATTTTTTGTGTTAATTAAATCTAGAAAGCAAAAGATTTTTGTGATTATTCTCATTGTGGGCTGTATGTTAGTTATGGCCGGTTGCGGTGCTATCAATACCTTAACATCATTAAAAGAAAAATTCAGAGGTGAAGAGGAGCCAACAATAACAATTGATATTCCAGAGGAAAATCAATTCCAAGAGGTTCCCATGAACGCAGAGGACTATTCACTTGAAGAACCTGGCGAGCAAATTGTAGTACAACTGTGGTTTGGTGATAGCCAGGGACAAACGTTGGTAATGGAAGAGAGAGAAATTTCCAAAGTTGAGGGAATAGGGCGAGCAACCGTCAATGAATTAATAAAAGGCCCAAGTGCAGATAGTGATCTACTTCCAATTATTCCAGTTGGAACTGTACTTAAAGATATAAATGTCAAAAGTGATGGTTTAGTAATTGTTGATTTCTCAAAAGAATTAATAGACAATCATATAGGTGGAACAACTTCTGAAGCACTAACTGTTTATTCAATAGTTAATACACTTACCCAGTTCCCAACAGTTGATAGAGTTCAGTTTTTAGTTGAAGGTCAATATGTTGAAACATTAACCGGCCATATGGATCTTTCCCAAGCTATTTCTTCTAGTCTTGAAATGGGGCCCTAAAAAATCTCAAGATACTTCACCGGCAAAAGCCGGTTTTTTCTTTTAAAGGTTCATCTACTCCGATGAAAAGGCTTGACCCATATAAAAGACCTCTGTGGATATTTTTACCATACGAAAAATAGGTAAATTTTGCAGGAAATACCTATAAAAACTCGAAATATGAAACGTATTAGTAAAAAGATGCAACAAATGTCATCGGGGTTTCGTCTATTACATTGAGGAGTGAGTATATTGGAGTCTAAGAAATCGATTGTAAGATTTATTACATACATATTAGTTTTTACTGTATTTGCTACATTAATTCCTGCAAACATATTAGCAAGTGGTGCTACAGCTACCATAACAGGAAACGTTTTGAATGTACGTGCAGGACCCGCTCTAACTCATTCCATAGTAGACCAGGTACCAAAGGGTAGTAAGGTATCTGTTTTAGAAGAAAATAACGGTTGGGTTAAAGTTAAACTTAATAACGGAAAGATCGGCTGGGTTTCAAAAGATTTTATTAAAATAGATTCACCTGCAAGCACCACAGAGGCAAGCAATATAGGAGTATCTGTAAACGGCAAGAATGTAAGCTTTGATGTGCATCCATTTGTTAATTTCCAGAATAGAACAATGGTTCCTATACGTTTTATTGGTGAAGAATTGGGATCTGACGTGAATTGGTTGCCGGCAGAGCAGAAGGTTGTTATTAAGAAGCAAGGTCAGGAAATACAACTTTGGATTGGCAAGATGCAGGCCGATGTGAATGGTAATAGTGTAACAATGGATACACAGGCTGAATTGACCAATGGAAGAACAATGGTTCCACTTAGGTTTATAAGCGAATCCTTCGGAGCAGATGTAGAGTGGCAGGCCTCCAATAAAATGGTTGTTATAACTACTCATGTCAGTCAGCCCCAAGGAGATGTTGCTGTTGTGACTGACAGTAATGTCAATGTTCGATCTGGTCCTGGAACAGAGAATGCTCAAGTTGGACAAGCAACTTCCGGCAATGAATTTAAAATACTTAATTCATCCTTGGATAAAGATGGGGAAATATGGCACCAAATTACCCTTGATGATGGAGAGAAAGGCTGGATTGCCGGTTGGCTAGTTACACTAAGAAATGGTTTTTCAGAACAAAAACCTGATGGGACGGATGTAGGAAATCAACAGCAAACGGCACTCGTTATTGGTAGTGTAGTAAACATTCGCAAGGGTCCAGGAACTTCTTTTGATATTAATCACCAGGCAAACATTGGAGATATTCTTGAAGTTTTAAATGAAAGTAATAACTGGTATTATGTTAAAACGACTAGTGGAGATGTGGGCTGGATAACTGGGGATTACATATCTCTTCAATCAATTAGAGATGATAGATATACTCAAGCATCAAGGGGAACAGGAATCATAGTTGCTGACTTTAATGAGAGTAAGGACAACTCTTCCTATCCTTCATTATTTGGCTTAGAATGTGAAGAGGTTGATGATGCTTTCTTTTTAACATTACAAGGCAACAATGGACTCCACTATAGCACCATGTATCTTGAAAACCCATATAGAGTTGTCATAGATGTCCAAGGAGTTAAATTGGATTTGCCAGTTGATGAACTTGAAAAAATTAAACTTAATAATCCATTTATCAAACAAATCAGGGCAGGGCAGTTTTCAGATGATGTTGGCAGGGTAGTTATAGAGCTAAAATCTCCAATTGGGTTTTCTGAATTAAGTAGCCAGGGTGACAAAGAAATAACCTTCTTATTCCAAAAAGGTTCCTTGGCAGGAAGACTAATTGTAATAGATCCTGGTCACGGTTCTGTCAATGGGTCAGGCTTATCTGATCCAGGTGCCATGGGTTCTTCGGGTCTAAAGGAGAGAGAAGTTGTAATGGATATAGCTAATAGAGTAGCTGGCATTCTAACGGATAAGGGTGCAAAGGTAATGTTAACTAGAACTACTCAAGCTACGTCTCTATCTCTTGATGGCAGGGTGCAGCTGGCAAACTCAGTAAATGCTGATTTATATGTAAGTATTCATGCCAATGCAGCATTAAACCGAAATGCTGGTGGAACTTCTACATACTACTACGCTCCAGCTAGTGATCCTATTTTAGGACCTCAAAGGGCACAAAGGATTAGATTAGCACAGCTCGTTCAACAGTCAGTAGTGGCCCATGGCGGAAGGAAAAACATGGGAATAATTCAGAGTTCCTTTAAGGTAATACGAGAGACAAAAATGCCTTCGATATTAGTAGAAACTGCTTTTATATCCAATTCCACAGAGGAAAAGCTTCTCGCTGATCCAAATTTTAGAGCTAAAGTAGCCAGAGGAATTGCAGAAGGAATTGAACGTTACTACAACTAAAACAAAACCAGCCAGGGGGACGGTTCTCCTGGCTGGTTTTGTTTTATAGTATATTGACACATGTTCATGAAGTGCTAAAATGGTTTAAGTAATATTGTTTTTCGCTAATGGCCAAATGGTTGTGTATTTCCACATTAAAAAAACATACACTATTTATGGTTATATAATAAGAAAGTGAGGCGTTATTTCCTTGTTAAATAAAAAACCCATAGGAGTTTTTGATTCTGGGTTAGGCGGTTTGTCAGTAGTTGAAAAAGTATTAGTTCAAATTCCCCAAGCAAAAATAATTTATCTTGGGGACACAGCTAGGGTTCCCTATGGAGGAAAAAGTGCTGGGGAATTAAAATCTTTTGCTGATGATATTACACAGTTTTTAGTGGATAAGAATTGTGGGGTAATAGTTGATGCATGCAATAGTACCTCTGCGGTAGCCCTTGATTTTTTACAGGAGAAGTATGCAAACCCCATAATCGGTGTAATTGAACCTGGGATAAGGTCGGCACTTGCTATCACGCAAAATGGAAGAATATGTGTTATAGGCACAGAGGCTACAGTTAAAAGTGGTGCCCATAAGAAAGTCGCTTGTGAATTAGATCCTGATGTATCGGTAGTTTCTTTAGCTTGTCCTGATTTTGTACCTTTGGTGGAGGCAGGAGAGGTTACTGGGGAGAGAGTTATCTCTATAGTAAGAAGAACCCTTGAACCATTAATGGATACAAAAATTGATACCCTTATATTAGGGTGTACACATTATCCATATTTAGCTAAAGCCATTAAAGAGGTGATAGGGGAAAGTATAACATTAGTGGATCCTGCTTATGAGACAACTAAAGAAACAAAAAAGTACTTCGGAGAAGAATTTGCAGAAAAGACGTTACAAGAAAAGGTGCCTGACCATGAATTTTATGTGACCGGTAATCCTGAAAATTTTCAAAGGGTAGGAGAAATCCTAATGGGAGGGAAGCTACCATTAGTTAAGAAGGTGATTACGTGAGAAAAGTAGGGATAACTACAACAATTCCCTCAGAAATAATATATGCCGCGGGAGCTGTTCCTGTGGACTTAAACAATATCTTTATAACAGCGCACTCACCTAATCATTATGTTGAGGTAGCAGAATTAGCTGGATATCCTCGTAACTTATGCGGGTGGATTAAAGGTTTATATGGAGTTGTGATAGACAATAAGATTGGGGAATTAGTTGCAGTAACCCAAGGGGATTGTAGTAATACCCATGCATTGATGGAGACATTACATTTAAAGGGTGTGAGGATAATTCCATTTGCATTTCCCTATGATAGAGATAGAGAAATGTTAATGTTACAGTTAAATAAATTTATGGATTACATGGGTGCTAGCTGGCCAGAGGTAAAGCTCTGGAAGGAAAAATTACAAAAAGTGAGGCAGTGGGTTTGGGAATTAGATAGACTAACCTGGGAGGCAAATCAGGTAACTGGATTTGAAAACCATCTTTGGCAGGTTTCCTGTAGCGATTTTAACGGCAATCCAGATCTTTTTTGTAATGAACTAAAAATATTAATAGAAGAGGTAAAATCACGAAAACCTTTGAAAGAAAAAGTGCGTTTGGGCTTCATGGGTGTTCCACCTATCTTTACTGATTTATACCAATACATTGAGGAAATCGGGGCAAGGGTAGTCTATAATGAGATACAAAGACAGTTTACGATGCCCTTTAATGAGGCAGAACTAGTTGATCAATATTTGTTGTATACCTATCCTTATCATGCCTTTGCTAGGATAGAGGACTTACAAAGAGAGATAAAAAGAAGGCAGTTGGATGGGATAATCCATTACACACAGAGTTTTTGTTTTAGACAAATAGAGGATCTAATTTTTAGAGAAAAAATCAACATTCCTATCTTAACTCTCGAAGGGGACAGGCCAGGTCTGCTTGATGCTAGAAGTAAGATGAGAATAGACACTTTTGTGGAGATGTTGAGGTGATTCAAGGTGCTTTGTGGAATAGATTTAGGAAGCAGGAATGTTAAAATAGCTGTTATGGACAAAAATAAAATTATAAAGACAGCAGTTTATGATACCATAAAATTTTATAAAAATTATGCAATTAAAAAAGATCAGCAATTGCACATTGACTTTTCTGCGCTAACCATCCCTAATTGTCAAGGAATAGTTTCTACTGGTTATGGAAGACTTACAGTTAAACTGGCTGGTGCAGATGCAATTCCTGAAATAAAAGCCCATTACCTAGGGGCACTATCTCAATGTGGTTTACAAAACTTTACTTTGCTGGATTTAGGAGGACAAGATAGTAAAATTGTTAGAGTATCTGGTGGGAAAATGGTTGATTTTCTCACTAATGATAAATGTGCTGCTAGCTCAGGTCGATATCTAGAAAATATGGCTACTGTTTTAGGAATTGAATTAGGTGAATTGAGTAAATACTATGAAAGGCCTGTGGAACTAAGCTCTACATGTGCGGTCTTTGGGGAAACTGAATTGATTGGAAAGATTGTAGAGGGGTATTCATTAGAAGACCTAGCCGCGGGAGTAAACTACACGATTTTTAAAAGAATACAGCCGTTACTTCATAAAATGGGCTATGATACATTAGTTTTTGTAGGTGGAGTTGCCAAAAACATGGCCTTTGTGGAAATTTTGAAGAAAGAGTTAGGATCAACAGTAATAATCCCTCCGTCACCTCAGTTTAATGGAGCTATTGGCTGTTGTGTATATGGCAGCAATCTGGAAGGCCTAAATTGAGAATTTATCCAATTTGGTATAAAATATGATCAAAAGACCGGGAGGGATAAAATTGAGGATTATTGTTGCTTCAGATTCTTTTAAAGGTAGTGTCTCTGCTATTGAAGCTGCCTCTGCGATGGAAGAAGGAATTAAAAAGGTATTTGCTAATAGTGAAGTAATAAAAATACCACTTGCTGATGGAGGAGAAGGTACAGTAGAAGCACTAACGCAAGCTACTGATGGCAAAATTGTTTCCGTGATGGCACTTGACCCCCTCGGTAGAGAAATAGAAAGCTTTTTTGGGATCCTTGGCAACGGAAGAACTGCAGTAATTGAGATGGCAGCTGCGTCTGGACTACCGCTACTAAAAACGAAAGAAAGAAATCCTTACATTACAACCACATACGGGACAGGGCAACTCATTAAAGCTGCCTTGGATTATAATTGTGAAGAAATAATTGTGGGAATCGGAGGAAGTGCCACAAATGATGGTGGAGCAGGAATGGCACAAGCCTTAGGGGCAGTATTGCTAGACAAAAACGGAAATAAACTTTCATTTGGTGGAAGAGCTTTAAAGGAATTGGATAAACTAGATATGTCCAAAATAGATTCTCGCTTGAAAAACACAAAAATTACAGCTGCTTGTGATGTTGACAATCCACTATGTGGAGAAAGAGGGGCAAGTGCAGTTTATGGGCCGCAAAAGGGAGCTAATCCTGAAATGGTCAGAGAATTAGATACTTCTCTTGCAATATTTGCTGAAAAGGTAAAGGAACAATTGGAAATAGATGTTCTAAATGTACCTGGGGCTGGAGCCGCAGGTGGATTAGGGGCGGGGATACTAGCGTTTTTAGGAGGAAGCCTAAAACCTGGTATAGGTTTAGTACTTGATGCAGTTGACTTTGAAAACAGGCTAAAAGGTGTTGACCTGGTATTAACTGGTGAAGGGAGAATTGATGAACAGACTGCCTATGGAAAGGCTCCTATGGGGGTTGCTCAATTAGCAAAAAAATATGAAATTCCTGTTTTAGCCTTTAGCGGTATATTAGGTCATAATTATCAAAAGATATATGAAAAGGGAATAGATTTTGTGAGTGCTAATGTTCAGAGCATAATAACTTTGGATGATGCAATAAATGAGGGTTATTCTTTATTAGTAACAAATGTTGAAAGAGCTATGAGGGCAGTTAGAATAGGAATAGATTTAAGGAGTGAATAAATGAGGATAACTGTTTTAGGGAAATGGTCACCCTATCCTAGAGGAAATGGAGCATGTAGTGGATACTTAATTGAAAGCAATAACTCTATAATTCTCTTAGAAATCGGCAATGGCATCTTTGGTAAGGTAGAACAATATGGATCCTTTTGGAATTCAGAAGCAATTATATGTACCCATTTGCATGCTGACCATAGTGGAGATTTACCATTAGCAAGAAATGCAGTAAAAACCGGAGTCTTATATGATAAAATTCAAGGCAAAATGCCGGTTTATCTTCCAGGAAAACCAGAACTGAATTATTCTATTATAGATACATACCAAGATGGCTTAGACCTTAATATTATCGAAAACTTACCGGAACAAGGCCTATATAAAGTGGCTGAAGTAGGTAACTTTAAACTAAAGTTCTTTAAAGTAGAACATACTATGCTTGCATATGGTGTTAGTATTGAAGTTGGTGGCAAAACAATTGTATATTCTGGTGATACTCAATATTTCCCGGATTTAATTGACTTTGCAAAGGATGCAGATTTATTTATTAGTGAGGCAACTGTACTTGAAAAGAACAAAGATTACGCAGTAGGTAGACACCTAACTGCAAGACAAGCCGGGGAGATAGCAAGAAAATCAAATGCTAAAAAATTCTTACCAAGTCATTTTTTTCCAGAATACGATCTCAATATAGTCAAAAAAGAAATAGAAGAAGGATACGGAAAAGAAGTAGATATGGCAGAAGAAGGAATGATAATAGATATATAGGAGGAATTAGATATGCCAAGAGCTGACGAAAGAGCTGCAGATCAACTACGTCCAGTAAAAATAACCAGAAACTATAATAAATTTGCTGAGGGTTCAGTATTAATGGAAATGGGAGACACAAAGGTTATATGTACTGTAACAGTAGAAGAAAGAGTTCCTCATTTTTTAAAGGGAGCAAATAAAGGTTGGATTTCCGCTGAGTACTCAATGCTACCAAGGGCAACATCAGTTAGAACAATCAGAGAGGCTGCCAGGGGTAAGGTTGGAGGTAGAACCATGGAAATCCAAAGGTTAATAGGAAGAGCTATGCGTTCTATTGTTGATCTAAAAGGACTTGGAGAAAGAACATTATGGCTTGACTGTGATGTAATCCAGGCAGATGGTGGGACTCGTACAGCAAGTATTACTGGTAGTTTTGTAGCTTTAATCGATGCATTACATAGCCTCATAAAAAAAGGAGCATTAGAAAAAATGCCAGTAATAGACTACCTGGCGGCTATTAGTGTGGGTAAGGTAAATGATGAAATTTTATTAGATTTAAATTTTGGGGAGGATTCCAACGCACAGGTGGATATGAATGTTGTTATGACTGGTGATGGGCGAATAGTTGAAATACAGGGCACAGCTGAGGAGTATCCATTTACAAAACAAGAGATGGATAGCCTTTTAAGTGCAGCAGAAAAGGGCATTCAGGATCTAGTGATGATCCAAAAAGATGTTTTAGGGTCATTAGCAAGTCAGGTAGGCATTTGGCAAACTAATGGTAAGGATGAAGCTTAATGGTTGAACGTATTAAGATAGTATTAGCTACTCAAAATAAAGGTAAAATAAAAGAATTTATAGCCATGCTTAATTATAACTCTCTTAATATTGATATGAAATCACTAGTGGACATTGCTAATGTCCCTGAGATTATAGAGGATGGCAAAACGTTTCGAGAAAATGCCTTCATCAAAGCAAAGGCTGTCTCATTACATACTAAGTTGATTACTTTAGCGGATGATTCTGGTCTTGAGGTGGATTATCTCGGAGGAGCTCCAGGTATTCATTCTGCACGTTTTGCTGGTGAACCAAAGGACGATAATAAAAACAATGAAAAGCTTCTTTCATTATTAAAAGATGTACCTTATGAAAAGAGATTGGCACGCTTTAGATGTTCCATATGCATCATGACACCTGATGAAGTGTTTTTTGAAACAGATGGTACCTGTGAAGGTATAATTATTGATGATTTAAAGGGAGAACATGGCTTTGGATATGATCCACTCTTTTATCTGCCTGAATACAAAAAGACATTAGCGCAGTTAGAACCAGATATTAAAAATACAATTAGTCACAGGTCAGAAGCATTCAAAAAAGCAGTTAAAATACTTGCGGATATCTTGCAGAAATAGTCTTGAACCTGGTTGGATTTCGTGTTATAATAACCTCCGTTGAAGACGAAGAAAGACAAAAAGGTAATAAATACCTATAAAAAACCTTTGACATGAGTTTGTATTTGGGGTATAATAAACTTTGTCAGTCGCGCGGCGACGCTGTTTGCGGGTGTAGCTCAATGGTAGAGTTCCGGCCTTCCAAGCCGGTTGTGTGGGTTCGATCCCCATCACCCGCTCCAAAAAAAGTCATTGAGCGCCTGTAGCTCAGTTGGATAGAGCAACGGACTTCTAATCCGTAGGCCACAGGTTCGAATCCTGTCAGGCGTACCATATGTATTTTTGTGAAATCCAACACTGTGGTGGGTGTAGCTCAGGTGGTTAGAGCACCAGATTGTGGCTCTGGGGGCCGTGGGTTCAAGTCCCATCATCCACCCCATAATAAAGTAAAATCATGTTATAGACGATGGGGCGTAGCCAAGCGGTAAGGCATCGGTCTTTGGAATCGACACTCGTAGGTTCAAATCCTGCCGCCCCAGCCATTTACATGAGCCATTAGCTCAGTCGGTAGAGCACCTGACTTTTAATCAGGGTGTCCCGCGTTCGAGTCGCGGATGGCTCACCATTAAAAATTTAATTTAAAATGTGCGGGAATGGCGGAATTGGCAGACGCGCTAGACTTAGGATCTAGTGTCTCACGATGTGCAGGTTCAAGTCCTGTTTCCCGCACCAAACCCAAAAACCAAAGGCACTCAAGAGATTGAGTGTTTTTTTGATTCTGTGATTTGTGGGTTTTGCCTACTATGAAGGTGTCTGATTTTCCTTATATATGTTTCATCTTATTTCTTCATCAGAAGAGCTGAACTTAAGAAATAGTTAAAATTGGGAAAATAAGGAGGAATATGATGGAAATTGTCGAAGAGGAACAAAGACCCTTTATATAAGAGTGCTGTCAGCACTCTAACTTTATAACAACTATCTTTAATTTCTTCCACAATGAAGCAATGAAACCAGTTAAGCTACAGTATATGAAAGCAGAAAGGGACGATAGATATGATTAAAAATGGATGTTTAACCTCATTAGTAGACCATTGGATTGACCCTAGTAAGCCCCAAAAGATGGTAACCATTATCTTAACTTTTCTTTTAATTATTTTGAGTGGCCTGTTAGTTTATTTTACAGGTGGAATAAAATATGTATATTCACATGTTATGTATTTCCCTATTGTACTAGGGGCTATGTTTTTTGGAGTTAAAGGTGGAATCATAACAGGATTAGTTGCAGGTATTGCCCTAGGTCCCTATATGCCTATTGATATAGTCACAGGAGAAAAACAAGAATTAATTAACTGGTTGTTCCGGGCATTTTTTTTTGCTTTTGTTGGTATGTTTATAGGTATATTTGCTCAGAGTTTTCTAAATGCAATTAAAAAGATTAAACATAATAGATATCATGATCAACATACTAATCTCCCAAATCAAAGCTGTTTAGAACTTGGCCTAGACAATGCTATTGTTAAGATTAATCAGGAAGAAATTAATGGATTCAGTTTGCTACTGATAAATATAGAAAATTACATAGAGATTTATTATACATTTGGACCTGAAGCCTCTGATGACCTTATCCAGATATTTATCAACCAAATTAAAGAACTGCTAGATGAAGAAATTTTAGTTTATCAGATATTACCCAATAGATTAGCGGTATTTACAGAAAAGAATACAAATTTGAAAAACAATCAAGATAATCTGACTACAATTCTAAATGGTTTTCAAAGTGACTCCGTACATGTCGATGGGGTTCCAATATATGCAGACATTAGAATTGGAATTGCATCCTGCCCTGAAGATGGAACAGATTCAAAAACCTTATTAAAGTTAGCTGGTATAGCTTTATATAGAGCAAAAAAAGACTATTTGCAGTATGCAGAATATGACGGTGAAACTGATTGGACAAAAAACAGCAAATTGGAGTTGCTTGGCGATATACCAAAAGCAATTAGAGATAATCAGTTCAAGTTATACTATCAGCCCAAATATGATATATGTGAAAAGAAAATTATAGGTCTTGAAGCATTATTACGCTGGTATCATCCAGAAAAAGGGATTATTGGTCCTAACAATTTTATTGCTGAAGCAGAACAAACAGCTTTGATTCATTCAATTACTAAGTGGGTGTTTACTAATGCCCTAGAACAAATTGTTTTGTGTGATAAAGAGGGATTAGAGGTCAAAATTGCAATAAATATTTCATCAAGAAATTTAAAAGATCCGCAATTTACTGCTTTCATGTTAGAGCAATTAAAGGCTTTTGATATTAAACCTGAAAGAATTGAATTGGAAATTACAGAAAGAGAATTGATAGAAGAAACAGGAAGTAGTTATAGAATATTAAATGAACTTGCTCAAAGTGGCTTTGAAATAGCCATAGATGATTTTGGTACTGGAGACACTTCATTGAGATATTTAAAACATATTCCGGCTACTACAATTAAGATTGATAGGAGTTTCATTGAAAATATACATCTAAATTGGAGAGAAGAGAAAATAGTAGAATCTATGATTAGCATGGCTACTGTATTAGGTTACAAAGTTGTAGCTGAAGGAGTAGAGTATCAAGAAGCTGTAGATATTCTTTCAAAGATCAATTGTAATGTTATTCAGGGGTATGTATTTAGCAAACCTATCCCAGGTGAAGAACTTATTGAAAAATTAAAGCTATTTAACGTTAATGGTAAATTTTAACGTAAGTAAATGATGTGTTTATATATTATTTTGATTTTTTGCCCACTGGGTAGATTCTAGTTTATCTTCACGAAGATAAAATCTGCCGTCTTCTGTCACTTGCACAATCTCTGCTTGTATTAGCCTTTCCAGCGCTTGAGGCTTATAATCGCGGTTCTTGACGAGGCGATCAACAACAGTTTGCGGCTTAATCCCTAGTTCAATATTGTATTTCGCATTTTCAGGTGAAACAGCATTTTGCTCACGAAATTCTTTAATCACGGCCGAAATAGCGAACTTCAACATAATTGAGGGAATCAGGAAAATTAAGATGATGGCTACTACTATAAACAGTACAGTATAAAGCATATTTTTGTAGGCCTCCTCAAATTCTAATATTTACTCACTAGCCCTGCATACATTGATACACGAACATTATAACAAAAAAGAGAAGGAACTTCTATTTATGCTTTTTATAGTGCTTACACATCAACTGCTATGTACTCTACTAAGATACCAATACAAGAAGATACCAAGGTGTTAGTATATAAAATAGAACAACTGAAGGCGATCAACCTCCTAAACTGGAAAGCCAGTAAATAATAACCAATAGTGCCGATTTAAGTGCTAATGCATTTATTATCGGCACTTTCATTTGCTATTATAAATAATTGACGATTAATGTCGAAATATGGTAAATTGTACATGAATATGCATTAGACAGCTAATAGCATATTTGCAAAACTATTTGATTTGCTTATTGTAGATTATGCCTCCTAAGAAGGAAGGTTTAAATTTCTTAAAAAATACGCCGAAAATAAGCGGTGAAAGAAGATGGAATAATGGATAATAAAAGCATTTCGATTAGGAACAGCATAATCATTGTATTCATAATACTCATGTTAGCAACAGTTAGCGTGATAGGCTATATTATATTTTCAAACTGGTTGTCTTCGGCAGATGAATCCATAACAAAAATGGCAGAAGACATGAACTCCGAAATATTCCATCAAGTTGATGTATTCGTAGCCGTTCCGTTGCATGTCAATGAAGCAAATCAAGTGCTGTTAGAAAATGACATTGTGAATATACATAATGAGGGTGAACGTGAGAGCTTTTTTGTAGGGGTTTTGAGAGCACATAGTGATGATGTTTACAGTTTTAGCTATGGTACTGAAAACGGGGAATATTATGGTGCTCGAAGAAACGAAAACTATGATATAGAAATTATGAGAAATAATAGAGATACTGATGGCCATTCTTGGTACTATTCCTTAACTGAAGATATGACTGCGGGAGAACTTGTGGTGGAAGCTGGAAAATTTGATCCGCGAACTAGAGATTGGTATAAGGCGGCAAAAGAAACACAAAAGCCGGTATTTTCACCGATATATAAACATTTTGTCATGGATGATTTGACTGTATCGGCAGCTTACCCGATTTACAATAATCTTGACGACCTTCAAGGTGTATTGGGGACCCATATCACCCTTTCAAAAATAGACAACTATTTGGAAGGAATTGTAAAAGATAAAAATGCCTTTGCTGTGATTGTAGAAAGAGATTCCGGAGAATTGATTGCTAACTCGCTTGATATGGAGAATTTTAAAACCCTAGAAGATGGTAGTATAAAAAGGTTGACGATTAATGAAATAGATAATCAAGCAGTAATCCAGGCTCATGAAGATTATAAAAGTACTGAAGAAAGTAATTTTCGAATAAAGAATGAAAACGATAGACTGTATATTAAGATAACGGAGTATTATAATGAAGGATTGGACTGGCTGGTTATTACAGCAATACCTGAAAGTCTGTTTATGGCAGGCATTATTGAAAATATGAAATTGACATTACTGCTGACAATATTAGCTCTTATGCTATCAATAGGAATTTATTTGATGCTTACAAATAGATTCTTAAAACCTATAGACAGCTTGATACGCACTACTGAAAAGTTTTCTCAAGGTGATTTATCCCAAAGGGCAACCATTACCAGAAATGATGAGATTGGAATGATATCGGAATCTTTCAACAAAATGGCAGATACAATATATATGCTTGTCAATAACCTTGAGAAAAAGGTGAAAGAGAGGACGGTAGAGCTAGCAGAAACCAATAATGAATTGAAGGAAAGCAAGGACCAGCTGCACCTCATTTTGGATTCCACCGTAGAAGCAATATACGGGATTGATAATAATGGAAATTGCACATTTTGCAATGCTAGTGTTTTAGAAATATTAGGATATAAACATCAAGATGAGCTGACTGGCAAGAATATGCATTTACAAATTCATCATAGCCATAAAGATGGGACATCGATGTCTATCGAAGAATGCAAAATTTTTAAAGCATTCATCACAGGAAAGGGTACTCATGTAGATGATGAAGTGTTTTGGAGGGCAGACGGCACAAGCGTTGATGTAGAATACTATTCCTATCCCCAGTATAAAGATGGAGAGATTATTGGTGCAGTTATTACTTTTATGGATAATACCGAACGCAAAAAAAATGAGGAACATATCAAGCATTTAAGTTATCATGATTCTTTGACTGGCCTATATAATAGAATGTTCTTTGAAGATGAGCAGAAAAGGATAGACATCAAAAAAAATCTCCCCATATCAATCATTTTTGGGGATGTCAATGGGTTGAAGCTGACAAATGATATCTTTGGTCACGTTGCAGGTGATGCTCTTTTAAAAAAATCATCAGAAATATTGAAAAATATTTGCAGGGAAGAAGACATTGTTGCTCGTGTGGGTGGAGATGAATTCGCAATTCTTTTGCCTAACACAGAGGCAAGTGTTGCAGACAAAATTATCAACAGGGTAAAAAAAGAACTATCTAAAGAACAAATTGTTGCTATAAAGTGTAGCATGTCGATGGGGTATGATACTAAAACAAATGCAGATCAAGATATAGAGAGAACGATGAAAAATGCTGAAGATAAAATGTATAAAGAGAAAACGCTTAATCGAAAAACCATTAATTCCGATATGGTACAGACAATTATCGAAACACTACACGACAAAAGCCCTCGAGAAAAAGAACACTCCATAACCGTAAGTGAAATATGCCAAAATATTGGCCAGGCAATGAAATTATCGCAAACAGAAGTAAGAAAATTAAAGGAGGCTGGATTTTTTCATGATATAGGTAAGATAGTATTAGACAAAGATACTCTTAATAAAAATGATACGTTGACTGAGCAGGAGAAAAAAGAGATGCAGCAGCACCCCGTCGTAGGCTATAGGATTTTAAATTTATTTGATGATACATTAGATTTAGCAGAAGGAGTTTTTAACCATCATGAAAAATGGGATGGTTCTGGATACCCTAAAAAGCTGAAAGGAGAAGAAATTCCCAAATTAGCAAGAGTTATAGCAGTAGCAGAGAGCTATGATGCAATGACAAATAATTTGAATAAAAATGCCTTGAGTAAAGAAGAAGCCTTACAGGAAATCAAGAAATATACTGGAGTAAAGTTTGATCCTGAGATTGTAGACATCTTTATAGATATGATGTCAGGTAACAAAAACTATTTCACACAGAAGAATATTTTATCTTAGCCAGTTTAAGAAATGACCTACTTTAGATTTCTTTCAAAAGGATCTCTTTAATATCTAGCCTTGGTCTCTGTATTCAAATTTAAATATGCCTTAAAAATCTAAAGTATTAAGGTTAATTGGTAGTTTATGGGTCTTATGCTTTTGGCAAAAATGAAAGTTAAAAATCAATAAAGGTTTATGGCTATTTATGGAGAATAAAACTTACAGATGTTATAATTACTAAATATTCTGTATGTAAACTTTGCAATAGATGCAATTCAAGAAGCTAGTAGAGAAAGAAGCACTAAACCGAACAATTAAAGAGTGGTAAAGGGGGAACTATAATTAATGGAAATATTAAAAGTTTCAGCAAAATCTAATCCTAATTCGGTAGCAGGAGCTCTAGCAGGAGTTATAAGAGAAAAGGGGAAAGCTGAAATGCAGACAATTGGAGCAGGAGCTCTTAATCAGGCAATTAAAGCGGTGGCTATTGCCAGAGGGTTCGTGGCTCCTAGTGGTATTGATCTTGTTTGCATTCCCGCCTTTATTGATGTTCAAATTGATGGAGAAGAAAGAACAGCAATAAAACTCATTGTAGGTCCTCGTAAATAACATTTATTTATTGTTTCAAAAATTAAAGGCACTCTTGGAGTGCTTTTTTTATTGCCCACCAGATGATAAGGACACATTAATGTTATGAGCCAGACTGCTAGGTAAGAAGATTGGCCGTCTGTTAAATGAATTCGATGAAATATTAGTGTGGGTTATAAAGGAAGCAATAAGAATCAGAGAATAGTCACAGCATGGGAATAAACTCGGTGAAGAACACTTTAATGGAATTACAATGTATTTAATTGATTATACTAAGGGACAACTCGAAAAGCTGATTATTGGATTATTTCTGTTATAGAGAAAGAGGATATTCCTTTTCCATCAGTAATTAAAGAGTTGGTGTTAAATATTGAACATTTAATTGCTTGTAGTTTGAGAAAGAATTTATCATTATTTGATGAGGCTTGCAGCATACTTGAAAAGATAAAAAATCTAACTAAATTTTTGGAAGGAATACCCGAGGAAGCTTGTGATATCTTTTGTTCTTATGCGCAAAGTAGTGTCCTTGAAACCAGTTGTAATATTGCTGTAGTTGGCCAGGGGTGCTATCAATGTTCCTTGAGTGCAGGGAAGGAGATTAGGGTTAAAGGAGCTTTTAGAGGTGGCGAGATGCTCGCTAATGGAGATATTTGCGTGGATGAAGTTAGGTTCAACAGGTATATCTGTCGGTAAGTCAAAATAAAAACTTCTGACAAAGCCGTTGTTACTTTAAATAGGGTTCATCCCGAAACTTTTGTTCAACTAGATAACCAGTCCTATATTTTTGAAGAGAATATGAAACAAGTGAAGATATATTTGGGAGCCGAAAGAAAAATTAAAATGAGTTTTTTAAAAGATGCTATGCTTAAAGATTACCATATTTATCACTTGACAAAGTAAATAGTTAGTGCTAATATTTCTAGGTGAATAATCTAGACTATTAAAAATTTGCGGGAGTAACTCAGTGGTAGAGTGCAACCTTGCCAAGGTTGAAGTCGAGGGTTCGAATCCCTTTTCCCGCTCCAAACTAGACTATTACCTCGGTTTGTGGTATTATCCAAGCCGAGGTGTTAGTATATTTAAGGCTATTTAGGCTTAATATGTTTAGATTTATAGCAGTTGTTTATAATATACTTATTCTAGTTCATTTGTTATATATTTACCTGAATGTGACAATTTTAAATAAATTAAAGGAATAGAATTTAAGGGGGATCATAATGAAAACTAGTATTAAAGAAAAAGTAAACGGTAAAATCACACTAGAAGTAGAATTAGAATCTTCAGTATTTCAAGGTGCAGTAAATAAGGCTGCAAAAAAATTAGCGAGTAAGGTAAACATACCTGGTTTTAGAAAGGGAAAAGTACCCAAAACTGTACTTCAGAAATTTGTAGGTAGCGAAGCAATTAGCGCTGAAGCTGTTGATGATATTTTACCAGATACATACATAAAAGCACTTGAACAGGAAAAAATTGAGCCAATTGACCAACCAAACATAGATTTAGTACAATTTGAGGAAGGAAAGCCTTTAATATTTACAGCTGAGATTCCTGTAAAACCTGATGTAGAGTTAGGGAACTATAAAGGTGTTGAAGTAAAGCATAAGGATGCAGAAGTTACGGAAAAAGAAATAGAAAACTACCTTGGAACAATGCAGCAGAGACATGCTCAAATTGAGGCAGTTCCTGATAAAGCATTAGAAGAGGGAGATACTGCAATTATGGATTTTGAAGGTTTCTTAGATGGAGAAGCTTTTGAAGGTGGTAAAGGTGAAAATTACAGCCTAGTAATTGGATCTAAAACGTTCATTCCTGGTTTCGAAGAACAATTGGTTGGCATGAAACCTGGTGAAGAAAAGGATATTACTATAACTTTCCCAGAAGATTATGGCAATGAAACATTAAAAGGAAAAGAGACTACTTTTAAAGTAAAAATGAATGAAGTCAAAGTAAAGAAGTTAATGTCGATTGATGATGAATTTGCAAAAGATATAAGTGAATTTGAAACCTTAGAGGAATTAAAGCAGGATGTGGAGAATAAGTTAAAAAAGGCAGCTGAGCAGGAAAATGAGCAACAAATTAGAAATAAAGTATTAGATAAAGTGGCGGAAGGTTGCCAAGTGGAAGTGCCTAATGTTTTAATTGAACGAAAAATTGATGATTTAATTAAAGAGATGGAATTTCGAATTCAGCAGCAGGGTCTAACTTTGGAAAACTATCTAAAGTTTACTAATAGTAGTATGGAACAAATGAGGGAACAGTATGAAGAGAACGCTTCAAATAGTGTTAAAATAGATCTTATATTAGAAGCTATTGCTAAAACCGAGAATATTGAAGTTACTGATGAAGAGCTAGATAAAGAAATTGAAAAAGTTGCAGAACAGAATAAGCAGCCTGCTGAGCAAATTAAACTTTTCCTACAAAGTCAAGGTAGACTTGATTCTTTTAAAGATAGTTTGATGATTGATAAAGCAGTCAATTTACTGGTTGAAAGTGCTAAAATAGTAGAACCCAAGGCTGAAGAAACTGTAAGTGAAAATAAAGAAGAAAATTTATAAAAAATGAGTAACCAAAATCAAGCAGTATAATACGAATACAAATAAGAGGAAAGTTGGTGTATATTTATGTCTGTGCTTGTACCAATGGTAGTTGAACACACAAATAGGGGAGAAAGAGCTTATGACATATATTCCAGGTTGCTCAAAGATAGAATTATCTTTTTAGGCAGTGAAATAAATGATCATGTAGCTAACCTTGTCATTGCTCAGTTGTTATTTCTAGAAGCAGATGATCCTGATAAAGATATACATTTATACATTAACAGCCCAGGTGGATCTATAACTTCTGGAATGGCAATCTTTGATACAATGACATATATTAAACCAGATGTTCAAACTATTTGTGTAGGATTAGCAGCTAGTATGGGAGCATTCTTGCTCGCAGCAGGTTCAAAAGGAAAGAGATTTGCTTTACCAAATAGTGAAATAATGATTCACCAACCTTTAGGTGGAACCCAGGGTCAAGCGATTGATATTGAAATACATGCTAAAAGAATTATTCGCATTAAGGAAAGATTAAATAAAATTTTAGCTGATATCACAAAAAAATCATTAGAACAAATTGAAAAAGATACAGATAGAGATTATTTCCTAACAGCAGAAGAAGCTAAAAATTATGGTATAATTGATAAGGTAATGACAACTAGAGAATTAAGCAGTAAGAAATAGTTAGCTCTTACAAGGCGTACTAAAAAGTTGGTGAGGTGAAATAATGTATAAGTACACCGATGACAAAGGGCAGTTGAAGTGTTCTTTTTGTGGTAAACTACAGGATCAGGTTAAAAAGCTTGTAGCTGGACCTGGAGTATATATTTGTGATGAATGTATCGAACTGTGTAACGAAATAATTGAAGAAGAGCTTAGTGAAGAACTAGGTATAGAAATGGGCGATGTTCCAAAGCCACAAGAAATCAGGGAAATTCTTGACCAATATGTAATAGGTCAAGAAAAAGCTAAAAAGTCCTTGGCTGTAGCTGTATATAATCACTATAAAAGAATTAATATGGGTATGAAAGTTGATGATGTTGAGCTGCAAAAGAGTAATATAGTAATGCTAGGCCCTACTGGTAGTGGGAAAACTCTTTTAGCTCAAACATTAGCTAAAATATTAAATGTACCATTTGCTATTGCAGATGCAACGTCATTAACCGAAGCAGGTTATGTTGGAGAAGATGTAGAAAACATCTTGTTAAAGCTGATACAGGCTGCAGATTATGATGTTGAAAAAGCTGAAAAAGGAATCGTGTATATTGATGAAATAGATAAAATAGCACGGAAATCTGAAAACCCATCAATAACAAGAGATGTTTCTGGTGAAGGGGTACAGCAAGCATTACTAAAGATTTTGGAGGGTACTGTTGCAAGTGTACCACCGCAAGGTGGCCGAAAACATCCTCATCAAGAGTTTATTCAGTTAGACACAACCAATATTCTCTTTATTTGTGGTGGGGCTTTTGATGGAGTGGATAAAATCATAGGTAATAGAATTGGTAAAAAAGGAATTGGCTTTGGCTCTGAAGTCAAAGGCAAGAAAGATAAGAATATTGGAGAAGTCTTAAACAATATTTTACCAACTGATCTATTAAAATTTGGTCTAATACCGGAGTTTGTTGGTAGATTACCGGTTATAGTTACCCTTGAAGCCTTAGATGAAGGTGCTCTTGTGAAAATTCTGACCGAACCTAGAAATGCACTAGTTAAACAGTACCAGAAGCTATTTGAAATGGATACTGTGGATTTGGAATTCGAAAAAGAGGCTTTAGAAGCTATTGCAAAGGAAGCTATTAAAAGAGAAACAGGAGCTAGGGGTTTAAAAGCCATATTGGAAAATATTATGTTAGATGTTATGTATGATATTCCTTCCAAAAAGGATATTAAACATTGTGCTGTTACTAAAGCGGTTGTTGAGGGTAAAAAAACCCCAATACTAACACTAGATAAAAAGGAAGAAACTGCATAGATATCTAAAGGCTCTCTCAACTGAGAGCCTTTTTTATTTTTAGTAAATTCCTTTTCCAGGGGATATATTCGGATAAAAATAATCCTGTTGGCAATAATATTTAAGCAAAGGACTTTAAGTTTTAGCTGGGAAAAGGAGTTGGATTGTTAAAGATGTATTCATATGGTGCTGGACTGGGAAGTGTATTAGGTTTTGTTCAAATATTTTTTGCTATTGTTATAGGACTATATTTTTGGAATCTACTAAAAAATCAGCAGGGTAATAAAGTAGCAGTTGAAAAAGAATCAAAGAAAGAGTTAGAAAAGCTTCAAAAAATGCGCAGAGTTACCTTAAGTCTCCCTCTATCTGAAAAAACTCGCCCCACCTGTTTTACCGAAATTATAGGACAGGAGGAAGGTTTAAAGGCTCTAAAAGCGGCTCTTTGTGGACCCAATCCACAACACGTAATTATCTATGGGCCTCCTGGAATTGGTAAAACTGCTGCTGCTAGGCTAGTACTAGAAGAGGCAAAAAAATCTCCTGATTCACCTTTTAAAAGTGAGGCAAAGTTTATAGAGATTGATGGGGCTACTGCTAGGTTTGACGAAAGAGGAATAGCAGATCCCCTGATAGGTTCAGTCCATGACCCAATATATCAGGGAGCAGGTGCTATGGGTATGGCAGGGATTCCTCAGCCTAAACAAGGAGCAGTAACTAAGGCACATGGAGGAATGCTTTTTATTGATGAAATAGGAGAATTGCACTCTATTCAGATAAACAAGCTACTGAAGGTGTTAGAAGATAGGAGAGTTATTTTAGAAAGTGCATACTATAGCTCTGAAGATAATAGTATCCCAAGTCATATCCATGATATATTTCAAAATGGTCTACCAGCAGATTTTCGCATGGTGGGCGCTACCACACGTCTACCAAATGAAATTCCCCCGGCAATTAGATCTAGATGTATGGAGGTGTTTTTCAGGCCATTGCTCAGCTGTGAAATTGAAGAAATAGCATGGAATGGCGCAAAAAAAATTGGTTTTGAAATAGAACAGAGTGCAGTAAAGGTGGTTGCTAGATATGGCACAAATGGACGAGATGCCGTAAATATTATCCAAATAGCAGCAGGCCTGGCCCTAGGAGAGGGTAGAAAAAACATCTTATGTTCAGATGTGGAATGGGTAGTTAATAGTGGTCAGTATTCTCCTAGACCTGAAAAAAAAATTCATTCCAGTCCCCAGATTGGGCTTGTCAATGGTTTGGCAGTTTGTGGTCCAAGCGTTGGAATGTTGCTAGAACTTGAGGTAAGTGTCTTAAAGGCAGAAAAGGGTCAGGGTAAAGTTGTTGTTACAGGAGTAGTTGAAGAGGAGGAAATGGGATCTCAGGATGGAAAACGACTTCGCAGAAAGAGTATGGCGAAAGATTCTGTAGAAAATGTTTTAACAGTTCTCAAAAGAAACTTTAATTTAGATCCATACAACTATAATATACATGTAAATTTTCCTGGAGGTGTCCCAATAGATGGACCATCAGCTGGTGTAACAATTGCAACAGCAGTTTACTCAGCTATCAAGGAGATTGTTGTGGATAACAAAGTTGCAATGACAGGTGAAGTGTCTATAAGGGGATTTGTAAAGCCTGTCGGTGGCATAGTAGCCAAGGTTGAAGCTGCGCGCCATGGAGGTGCTAAAACAGTCATTATACCAAAAGATAACTGGCAAGAAATGTTTAGCCTTCTTGATGATATAGAGGTAAAACCTGTAGAAACTCTTGAAGAAGTATTATCAATAGCGATTCTCCAAGAAAATATTGAAAGTTGTCAAGGTGTTTTGTCAAATGTAGAAGTACTTACAGCTTCGCAGATTTAAACTGTGGATTAATAACCCAACAAAGGAAACCTTTGCAGGAAATAGTATTATCATGTAGAATATCACTAAGACTATTTCCTGACATGGCTAAGTTTTTTGCCTTAGAATACCACTCGAACTCACCAGGAGGTGTTTACGTGACAATTAAAGCATCTAATTTAAGAAAGGGTATTCCAGTACTTCCATTAAGAGGTGTTTTAGTATTTCCATATATGGTTATACATCTGGATGTCGGCAGAGAAAAGTCAATTAGTGCAATTGATGAAGCGATGCTTACAAATAGAGAAATCTTATTAGTGATGCAAAAGGATGCCCAAACTGACGAACCTGCAATTGAAGAAATTTATCATACCGGGACAATTGCTGAAATTAAGCAGCTATTAAAACTACCGGGTGGAACAATTAGAGTATTGGTAGAAGGAAAAGTAAGGGCGAAAATCGTTAATTTCTTAGATGATCAATCATATCTAAGAGCTGACGCAGAAGAGTTTTCCGAAGAAATCATAATTAGTTCTGAGATAGAAGCTTTAATGAGAACCTTAGTAGATAAATTTGAAAACTATGTAAAGGTTAGCAAAAAAATACCACCAGAAGCAGTAGTGTCAGTTGTTACTGTCGATGAACCTGACAGACTAGCTGATGTAGTTTCAGCTCATCTAACCTTAAAACCTCACGATAAGCAACAGGTTTTAGAAAAAATTGATATCATTAAAAGGTTAGAGTTTCTTTGTGAGATAATAGCCAAAGAAATGGAAATCCTTGAACTTGAGAGAAAAATTAATATGCGGGTCAGGAAGCAAATGGAAAAGACCCAAAAAGAGTATTATTTAAGGGAACAAATGAAAGCAATACAAAAAGAGCTTGGGGAAAAGGATGACCTAAAGGCAGAAACTGAAGAGTTAAAAGAAAAGATAGAAAAGGCACGTATGCCCAAGGAAGCAAAAGAAAAAGCCTTAAAGGAATTAGACCGCCTGGAAAAAATGCCTCCAATGGTCGCAGAGGCAACTGTAGTAAGAAATTATCTTGACTGGATACTGTCAGTTCCATGGCATAAACAGACTAAAGATAGGCTAGATATCAATATGGCACAGACAATATTAGATGAAGATCATTATGCTCTTGATAAGGTTAAAGATAGAATCATAGAGTATTTAGCAATTAGACAGTTAGCAAAAAAAATGAAGGGTCCCATTATCTGCTTTGTTGGTCCTCCAGGAGTAGGAAAGACGTCATTGGCAAAATCAGTTGCTAGGGCATTACAGCGAAACTTTGTTAGGATGTCCTTGGGAGGAGTAAGGGATGAAGCGGAAATTCGTGGCCATCGTAGAACCTATGTAGGTGCAATGCCAGGTAGGATAATTCAAGGAATGAAACAAGCGGGTACTAAAAACCCTGTATTTTTATTAGATGAGATAGACAAGATGAGTATGGATTTTAGAGGAGATCCATCTGCAGCCCTTTTAGAGGTACTAGATCCTGAACAAAATAGTACTTTTAGTGACCATTACATAGAAGCAGCTTATGACTTGTCTAAGACAATGTTTATTACAACAGCCAATATTCAATATAATATACCTAGACCATTGCTTGATAGAATGGAAATAATCTATCTTTCTGGTTACACAGAAGAAGAAAAGCATAAAATCGCAAGTATCCACTTGTTACCTAAGCAATTGAAAGAACATGGCTTAACGGAAAAGCAATTGGACATTTCAGAAAATGGTCTCAGAAGAGTAATAAGAGAGTATACAAGAGAAGCAGGAGTCAGGAACCTAGAAAGGGAATTGGCCACAATATGTCGTAAAACAGCTAGAGATATTGTTGCTAAGAAAGAAAAAAGCCTTAAAATAACTGCTCAAAATATAGAAAAATATCTTGGCATTCCTCGATATAGATATGGAATTGCGGAAAAAGAAAGTGAAGTAGGAGTATCTACCGGTCTAGCTTGGACTGAGGTAGGTGGAGATGTTCTATTTGTGGAGACAACCCTTTATAAGGGAAAGGGCAAACTGACGTTGACTGGTCAGCTTGGGGATGTTATGAAAGAGTCTGCATATGCTGCCTTTAGTTATATTAAGTCTAGAGCTGACAATCTGGGAATTGACTCAAAAACCTTTGAAGATCATGATATCCATATCCATGTTCCTGAAGGAGCAATTCCTAAGGATGGTCCGTCAGCAGGCATTACAATAGCTACTGCTATGGCATCTACATATACAAACAAGCCTGTTCTTAAGGATTTAGCAATGACAGGTGAAATAACCCTTAGGGGAAGAGTACTTCCTATAGGTGGTCTAAAAGAAAAGGTTATTGCTGCCCACAGAGCAGGGATTCGAAAAGTAATACTACCTAAAGAAAATGAAAAAAGTCTCGAAGATGTACCTCAATCAGTTAAGAGAAAGATGGATTTTCATCTTGTAGAACATATGGATGAAGTATTAGCTTTTGCTCTTTTGGATAAGGTACCTAAAGAGGGAGAAAATGAAGGTTAAAAGTGCCACTTTTATAACAAGTGCTGTAAAAAAAGATCAATATCCTGTGGGAGGAAAACCGGAAATTGCTTTTGTAGGAAGGTCAAATGTAGGCAAATCTTCACTTATTAATACCCTCGTTAACAGAAGAGGACTTGTAAAAACTAGTCAAAGACCAGGTAAGACACGTTTAATTAATTTCTTTGATGTAAATGAAGAAATCCATATGGTGGACTTACCAGGATATGGATATGCAGCTGTATCTGGTGGTATGAAAGAACAATGGGCTGGTTTTATTGAGGAATATCTCAAAGAAAGAGAAGACCTAAGATTAGTAATTCAGCTCATAGACATTAGGCACGAACCTACAGATCTTGATGTCCAAATGCATTTGTGGTTACAAAGATTCGGAATACCAAATTTATTGGTTGCTACAAAAGCTGATAAGATTTCTAGGGGGAAATACTCTAAGCATCTAAGTGATATCAAGAAAAAACTCTTACTGGCATCTGATACTAAGATTATTACATTTTCAGCAATGAATAGAGAGGGTAAGGAAGATGTGTGGAAGATTATTATGGATCATATTGACTAATATAAAACTCCGTGAAATCTACGGAGTTTTTTGTTATCATTCTTTTCTTTTTATGACAATTAGATTTCTGTCATCAGTTGGATCTTCTTCACTAACTTTTTCTATATATTTAATAATGGCATTGATTGTGTCATTTGCATTTAAGTCTTTTAATTGATCTAATTTATCATAGAAATTTGTAATGGAAAGCTGTTGGTCCTTTGAGATTTGTATTTCAAAAAATCCATCTGTGAACAAAGATACTTTACCACCAACAGGAAGAGAAACACTAAACTCTTCGTATTTAATGTCTTCAAAAACACCAACTGGTAAGGTTGTGGTCTCATTTAATACACGACTTTCATTATCGTACTGAAGTAATGGTTCAGGATGTCCACCATTAACAAGTTTTAACTCCCAATCTTTTGTATTAATAATCAGGTAAAGAGCTGTGATAAAGCTATCACTATCTGTTAAAGAAAAGAAGTCTATAAGTCCATAGTTTAAAGCTTCAATTAATTTTTTTGGATCCTTCCATAAATGCCTATTCTGAAATAACCTATCTTTTAGTACCATGCTTTTCATCGCTGCAGAAACTCCATGACCACAAATATCTGCCAGGAATACACCAAGATTATCATCATCTATTTCCATAAAATAATAGAAATCTCCTCCAATTTCGATACTAGGTTCGTAGAAAACTGCTATATCTAATGAGTCTATGTCTGGAACAGAATGAGGAAGTATGCTTTCTTGAAGATATTTGGCCATTGCAAGTTCCTTTTTTAGAAGTTTGTAATGATGTTCAAGGTCATCATGAAGTGATTTTGTTAAAAGCAAGGATTTAACTCGTGTGAGTAGCTCGATCCTATCAACTGGCTTAGTAAGAAAATCATCTGCACCAACTTCAATTCCCCTGATTTTGTTTTCTTTGTCATTTAATGCGGTGATAAGCACTACAGGTAAGAATCTAGTATCCGGGTTACTCTTTATCTTGGAACATACTTCATATCCATTTACTATAGGCATCATTATATCCAATAAGACTAAATCAGGTTTATATTTATCTATTTTTTCAAGAGCTTGGGAGCCGTTAACTGCACTAATAAGTTGATAATTTTCATTGGTAGCTGTTAAAAAAGCTTCTAATAAACCTAGGTTCATTTCATCATCATCAACTATTAAAATTTTATATCTTTTTGAGAATTTTTGCATGGATTATAGACCTCCATTTCCGCAACTAACTATCTAAACTAGTGACAGCTTCTTGGGTTTCTCCTTTGAACTCAACTAGAAGAATTCCCATAACCATTAATGCTGCACCAAATAGATGTCTGGAAGTAAATATTTCTCCAAGAAACATATATGCAAAAATAGCAGCAAAAACTGGCTCAGTAGTGATAATTACTATAGTACGTGTGGGTGTTGTGAACTTTTGTGCCCAGGTTTGGATCATAAATGCCAGGCAGGTAGCTGGTATTGCACAAACAAGTAAAGCTATTACAATGGAAGAAGTCATGCTAACGAGTGAGCTTTCTAAGAAGACTGAGCATAAGAGACTTAAAAAAGCTACTGTGACAATCTGCATTGTTACTAATGGTATGGTATCAAACCCTAGACAGTACTTACTTAATAGGAGTATATATATAGCATAGGAAATTGCACAAAAAAGTGTGATTATATCGCCAATGTTATAGGTTAAACTGCTATCAACGGAAAGAAAGAATAGTCCCAGAGCTGCCAAGATTGCCCCAGCTATGCTATAAATTCCGGGAAGTTTTTTAATAACTAATGTAGCAAATAGAGGCACAAAGACAACTGCAAGGCCTGTGATAAAACCAGAATTTGAAGCAGTAGTATACTGCAATCCAACTGTTTGAAAGGTATAACCTAGAAATAGAAAAAAACCTATGATGCTACCAATTTTTATTAATCTTTTATCAAATTTACTTTTATTAAACCAGCATATAAGAAGCATAAAGATGCTCGCAATCAAAAACCGATAAGCATTAAATGTAAAGGGCTGAATATCATCCAAGGCATTTTTAATAACTACAAAGGTTAGTCCCCATATTGATGCCACCAATAATAGAAGTAAATCTGCTTTAATTTGTCTAGTAATTATCATTTACTCTCTCCTTTTGTAACTCGCCTGAATCTAATATTTTCACACATCTAGTTGAAAAGTCAAGAAAAACAATTATGATAGTACACTATTTGGCATAAGATTAATTAAGTTGATCAATTAAAGGGGAGTGATGAAAGTGAGAAGTAAGGCAAAGCTTAGCCTAATATTTATGTGGACAATTACTTTTATTACATGGTTCATTATATTATTATTTCAGATATCATTTGGGGATCCATACATAAGCTTATCAGCCTGGAATATAAGTCTATGGGTAGTACTCTTAATAGGTTTAGGAATTATAGGTTATTATAGTAAAGATTGGAGAAACTTGCGCTTGTATATAGCCATTTGCGCACTGTATCAATTACCATTTACATTATTATATTTTGTTTTTGGAGTTGTTCCTTTAGAGATTTCTATAGAGTTTATAAGTAAAATTTTCTTTGGAACAGTTGCTGGAATGTGTGGCTCTAATATACATAAGCTAAATATCATGGAGAAGAGGATTGAAAAAGACCAGAAAAAGAGATACTCAGTAAAGCTATAATTATGATACAATTAAATGGTATATGACTAGCAAGTTAGGCTAGGACTACACTTAAATTATGGATGTGAAAGTAGAATTCTGTATTCTGTCTTCTGAGCTAGATGGATAGGCACAAATTATTTAGCATAGGTGGTGGAAGTGTGAATTTAGTAGATTCTCTGCTAAGTGGTAACATTAGAGCTTTGGCAAAGGCAATAACCGCTGTCGAAAATGAGTTGCCTGAAGCAGAAGAAATATTAAGCACTCTTTTTCCCCATACGGGGAAGGGCTTTGTTATAGGGGTAACTGGTTCTCCTGGAGCCGGCAAAAGTTCTATGGTAGACTGCATGATAAGTTATTATAGGAAACAGGGTAAAACAGTAGGAGTGATAGCTATTGATCCAACTAGTCCATTTACTGGAGGAGCACTTTTGGGGGACCGAATTAGAATGCAGGAGCATTCTCTAGATGATGGTGTATTCATAAGAAGTATGGGTAGCAGGGGTAGTTTAGGTGGGTTATCCCAGGGCACAAAAAATGCAGTAAGGCTTATGGATGCCTTTGGTAAGGATATAATAATTGTGGAAACTGTTGGTGTGGGCCAATCTGAGATTGAGGTAATGAATGTTGCTCACACAACCTTGGTAGTACTAACTCCTAACGCAGGTGATACTATACAGATATTAAAAGCGGGAATAATGGAAATAGCGGATGTGTTTGTGATAAATAAAGCTGACTTAGATGGTGCAACCAAGGTAAAAGGAGAAGTAGAAGGCTTCTTACACCTTAAGGCGAAGCAAGAGTGGGATATTCCTGTTATCCCTGTTGTTTCAAGCAAAAATCAGGGTATTGATAAATTGTGTGGTAGTATAGAAGATCATTGGAAGCATTTATTTAAGAATAATACTTGGCAAAAGCAAGAAAGGGTGCGCTTGCGTAGAGAAGTTGAAGAAATAATGTCCTTAAAGATAAAAGAATCTGTATTTAAAGAAATTAAAAACAATAGTGAATGGGAAAAATTATTGGACAAACTCTATAATAAATCCTTGGGACCCTACGAGGTAGTTGAGACAATTCTTGACAATTTTTTTAATTGTGTATATGATAAATAAAATAGAATACAGAAATACAGAATATAGGAAACAGAATAGTTTCTTCTGACTCCTAACTTCTGAATTCTGATTTCTAAATCGATGATAGGAAGTAGTAACTATTTTCTTCCTCTAGAGAGAATTGGTCCTTTGGCTGAAAGACCATGAGGTAAGTTATAGTGAAGTCGCCCTGGAGACTAAATGCTGAAGCTAGTAAGCATTTTCGGGTCAGTCCGTTATAACTGGTTAAGTGTCAATAAAGTTGAACTTCTATCAGTAAGGAATATTTTTATTCATTACTGGTGTTTGTTTGATTTTGGAATTAAGGTGGTACCGCGAAAGCTTTCGTCCTTAAAAAAGGATGATGGCTTTTTTTAATGTTTAAAGTAAAATGAAGATAAACGATCATAGTTAGCAGTATGACAATCAACAAGGATGTCAATGTGAGTGTCCCATCAATTAAATTTTGTAGTAATTCATGGGGCATGAAGGATAAAATCCGTAATGATTTGCATGTCTGAGCGTAGCGAGTTTGCAAAGCATAGGATTTTAGTTGTAATGCCACATAGAATTTCTGAAATTTAATTTAGGAAAAAGAACATGACATTTTTGTTAACACATTGAATATCCTCGTTTAGTAATAACTTGAGGTAACTTTTAATATAGGAGGAAAAATTTAATGCAAAAAACCTTAGATTCGAAATACGACCCTCAACAGGTTGAAAGAAAATGGTATAAACATTGGGAGGAAAGTGGTTACTTTCATCAAGAACCTCAAAAAGAAAAAGATCCATATTGTATTGTGATGCCCCCACCAAATGTTACAGGATCTTTGCATTTGGGACATGCTCTAGACAACACATTACAAGACATATTAATACGGTTTAAAAGGATGCAAGGTTACAATACTCTCTGGGTACCGGGAACTGATCATGCAGGTATTGCAACACAGGCTAGAGTTGAAGAGCATCTTGCTAAAGAAGGTCTAACCAAGTATCAACTAGGAAGAGAGAAATTTCTAGAGAGAGTTTGGGACTGGAAACACGAATATGGGAATACCATCACAAGACAGTTAAGGTTATTGGGAGCATCCTGCGACTGGAAACGAGAGAGATTTACAATGGATGAGGGGTGTTCAAAAGCTGTCTTAGAAGTTTTTGTTCAGTTGTATGAAAAAAGTTTAATATATAAAGGAAACTACATTGTAAACTGGTGTCCTAAGTGCAAAACTACCATATCAGATATTGAAGTAGAGCATAAAGACTCAAAAGGAAAGCTCTATCATATTAGGTATCCATTTAAAGATGGAAATGGTCATGTAGTGGTTGCTACAACAAGACCTGAGACAATGCTAGGTGATACTGCCATAGCAGTCCATCCAGATGATGAAAGGTATAAAGAATATATAGGCAAGACTGCTATTTTGCCCATTCTTAATAAGGAGATTCCAATTGTTGCAGATACCTATGTAGATCCTGGGTTTGGTTCTGGTGCTGTCAAAATAACTCCAGCACATGATCCTAATGACTTTGAAATGGCTGTAAGACATAAACTACCCCATGTTGTAGTTATTGGCAAGGATGCTTCAATGACAGGAGAAGCCGGACCATATCAAGGAATGGATAGGTATGATTGTAGAAAACAGATTATTGAAGACCTTGCAAACCAAGGTTATTTGGTAAATATTGAAGAACATGACCATGCAGTAGGGCAATGTTATCGCTGTGATACTATTATAGAACCTCTTGTATCCCCTCAATGGTTTGTAAAAATGAAGCCTCTAGCAGAGCCAGCAATGGAAGCAGCTAAAAAAGGTGATGTACGATTTGTACCAGAGAGATTTACAAAAGTGTATCTAGGATGGCTTGAAAATATTAGAGATTGGTGTATATCAAGGCAGTTATGGTGGGGACATAGAATTCCAGTATGGTACTGTGATGACTGCGGCAAAGAAATCTGCAGTCTAAGTGAACCCAAAGAATGTGATGCTTGTGCTGGGAAGCTTACCCAGGATCCTGATGTTCTTGATACATGGTTTAGTTCTGCATTGTGGCCCTTTTCTACACTAGGTTGGCCAGAAAATACTGAGGACTTAAGTCAATTTTATCCTACAAGTGTACTTGTAACAGGAAGAGATATTATTTTCTTTTGGGTAGCACGAATGCTCTTTATGGGAATTGAGTTTAAGGAGGGTGTACCCTTTGATGATGTATTTATCCATGGTCTAGTGTTGGATGGTCAAGGTAGAAAAATGAGTAAAAGCTTGGGTAATGGTATTGATCCAATAGAGGTTATAGACAAGTATGGAGCTGACACACTCAGATTTATGCTTATTACTGGTAACACTCCAGGTAATGATTTAAGGTTTCAGTTTGAAAGACTAGATGGAGCACGAAACTTTGCAAATAAGATTTGGAATGCCTCCCGCTTTGCCCTGATGAATCTGGAGGATTATGATCCAGAGCAGATTAGCAATTCTAGTAATTATTCTCTTGCAGACAGGTGGATAGTAACTCGTTATCAGGAAGTAGTAAATAAAGTAACCGAATCTATGGAGAAGTATGAATTGGGTGAAGCAGGTAAGATCATTTATGAGTTCATATGGAATGAGCTTTGTGACTGGTATATAGAATTAATTAAACCAAGATTATTTGGAAAAGTTACTGAAGAAAGCAAGAATACGGCTCAGGAAGTTTTGTATAGTACTTTAACAGGAGCACTCCAATTGCTTCATCCATTTATGCCGTTTATTACTGAAGAGATATGGAATCATATGCCTGGTAAACAAGGAAGCATAATGCTCTCAGCTTGGCCAGAGGTTAAGGATGTGAAGGATAGTACTGATGTAGCCAAAATGCAGCTTTTAATGGAAATAATTCGGGGGATTAGGAATATTAGAAATGAGATGAATGTCCCACCTGGCAAAAAGGCAGAGGCTATTATTTTGATAAAATCGCTTGAAGCTAAGGAAGCTCTTAAAGACAATCTTGCTTATATAGAAACCCTTGCTAGTGCATTTCCTATCACCATAAAAGATACTTTGGAAGAAAAGCCTGAAAAAGCTGCTACTGTCGTGGCATATGGTGTAGAAGTTTATGTTCCATTAGAAGGTCTGATAGATGTAGAAGTTGAAGTGAAGCGTCTTGAAAAAGATATTGCTAATATTACCAAAGAACTAGATAGGGTAACCACGAAACTAAATAACAAGGAATTCTTAAAAAAGGCACCCAAAGAAGTTGTGAATAAGGAAACAGAAAAGGAAAAAGAATTAACTGCGAAACATGAAAGCTTAGTGGAAAGACTGTCAGTATTTCAACGTGAATAGGAGAGTATGATACGCGATGAATTATCAGGAAGCTCTTGATTACTTGAGAAATCTAACTACATTTGGCATGAATTTTGGCTTGGACAGAATCCTAAAATTATTAGAACTACTTGGAAACCCTCAAAAGACACTAAAGGTTGTTCATATAGGGGGGACAAATGGAAAAGGATCTACAGCTGCAATGTTAAGTTCAGTTTTAGCTGAAAGTGGTTACAATGTGGGAATGTTCACATCCCCACACATCCACTCCTATAGGGAAAGGTTTAGGATTAATGGTGAGATGATTAGTCGGGAAAATGCCACAGCTTTAATAACCTTTATAAAACCCTTATTAGAAAAAATGGTACAGGAAGGCTATGAGCATCCGACTGAATTTGAAGTAAATACTGCAATGGCTTTCAAATATTTTCAACAAGAAGCAGTAGATTTATTAGTATTAGAGGTAGGTTTAGGCGGAGAGATAGATTCTACTAATGTTGTAAATAATCCACTCTTGTCTATTATAACAAATGTGGCAATGGATCATATGGATTACTTGGGAAATTCAATTAAAGAAATTGCTACTGTAAAGTCTGGGATTATTAAAGAAAATAGACCAGTCATTACTGGAGTAGACAAGGTTGAGGCATTAGAGGTTATTGAACAAAAGAGTAACTCACTTGAAAGCCCATTATATATATTGGGAAGAGATTTTAGTTACCAAACAAGCTCCTTAGGACCAGAAGGTTCGGTTTTTACTGTTACTGGAATAAAAGATAATTACCCAAAGATAAATTTGCCTTTACTAGGAGAACATCAGGGCAAAAATCTTGCTATGGTGCTAGTTGCAGTCGAACTTTTACAAGAAATGGGCTTTGCTAAAATTACTAAAGATACTTTACTTAGAGGATTGCAAAAAGTTGTCTGGAATGCACGTCTTGAAATATTTAAAAAAGATCCTCTAATTATAATCGATGTAGCTCATAATGTAGATGGTATCATGACTTTGAAAGACGCTGTAGAGAATATATTTCCTGACTACCAACTGACTTTGGTAATAGGTATGTTGGCAGATAAAGAAAGGGAAAAGGTTGTACAAATAATTGCTCCTCTAGCAAGGAGAATAGTTGTAACAAAACCTTTAAGTCCTAGAGCTGGGAACTGGGAACAATTAAAGTTTCTAGCAGAAAAGTACTGTTCTGAGGTTTTATTAGAACCAAATATCGGAGATGCACTAAAAATAGCTTTAACCAAAGTAGGCTCATTACCAAAGGAAATGATAATTATAACTGGATCTTTCTATATGGTTAGTGAAGCTAGACAGTGGTTGCAGGAAAATGCATAAAATTTGTACCTTTTTGCACAAATCTGTTATAATAACGTTGTAGATTTGTTCAGGATATAATATGACCGTTAAAGGAGGGCACGTTAGCCAAATGAAAGCTTTAAAAATACCAGAAGCAACGGTTAGTCGATTATCGGTTTACTCGAGATTTTTATTTCAGGTTGACAAGAAAGGGATCATTACTATTTCCTCAGGGGATATTGCTCAAGGTGTTGGAGTAAGTCCAGCCCAGGTCAGGAAAGATTTAGCTTATTTTGGGGAATTTGGAACCAGAGGTGTTGGTTACAATGTAAAGGACTTGCAATATAACATCTTGAAAATATTGGGACTAAACAAGCAATGGAAGGTCATCGTTATAGGAGCTGGAAACTTAGGGTCAGCCCTTGGTATTTATGCTGGTTTTAAGGAGAGAGGTTTTGATATCGTAGGCATCTTTGATGATAATCCCCAAAAAGTTGGATTTAAAGTAAACAACATAGAAATTATGTCCATGGATCGGTTGCCCAAAATTGTAAAAGAGTATAAAGTTAAAATGGGCATTATTACAGTACCAAGTGAACATGCACAGGATGTGGCAAATTATCTGATAGAAAACAATGTAACATCAATACTGAACTTTGCACCAAGGGTTCTTAATGTGCCAAAAGATATTATAGTTAGAAATGTTGATTTATCTGTGAACTTGGAAATACTAACTTTTAATATGATTAATCAAAAATGATAAAGTATAAGAAAAAGGGGAATACCCCTTTTTCTTGACTTCTTGACTATCTTTTTGCAATCAATGGAGGATGGTGACATAGATTATCAGAGAGGATGAAAAGCTTATTAATATTAAAAAACAACCTCAAATAATACTAGCTTCAGCATCTCCAAGGCGTAGAGAATTACTCAAAATCTTGGATATTAATTTTATTGTTGATTTTAGCAAAGTAGATGAGGTAGTTCCAGAAGGAATACCTCCATCTAAAGTAGTTGAAGTGTTAGCCTTAAAAAAAGCGAAAGAAGTTGCTATAAAGTACCAAGAAGGTCTTATTGTTGGTGCAGATACCATTGTAGTATTAGATGATAAAATCCTTGGAAAGCCGAAAGATGAGGATGAGTCTCTGTCAATGCTTCTAAGTTTACAAAATAGAAAACACAAAGTCTATTCTGGCATTGCTATTGTTGATGGACTAACAAAAACAGAAATATCGGACCACGAAGTTACCGAAGTCGAATTTCGACCCATTGATAAAGATGAAGCACTTAGATATATCAATTCTTCTGATTCCCCGAAAGGAAAAGCGGGCTCATATGCTATACAGGGAAAAGGAGCAATTTTTGTAAAAAGAATTGATGGAGATTATTTTAATGTTGTTGGTTTACCGTTGTTTAAGTTAGCTAATATGCTTAGTAATTTTGGTATAAAAATAGTCTAAGAGTTGTACCAAAAAGAATACCCAAGAACATTTTAGGGAGTGCCTTTGCACTCCTTTTCCTATTGGATTATTTATTCCAAAATCGAACCCTTTAAACTAATAACCTTATTCCGTATAAAAGTAGTATATGGATTTTGCTCCAAAATGAATTATCATAATATCTAAAGATAAATTATAAAGACCATAATAAAAGTAGAAATTATAATATTAAAATGTTATTGTTATTATAGGTCGAAAAAACACAAATATCGATAGATTTTCAAAAAAAAGGGAATATGCTTTATCCGATGACTATCACCGCTAAGACTCCCATCTTCTATAAGTGGGAGATAAGCGGTGCTATGTCCCTGGATAACGGTTTCCCCTAAAGGATTAGCTCAGCTAAACATTTAATCTGCTGATTAAATGAAGTTTCG
>Ga0209643_1000229_pt1 | contig 132132 bp, 112 predicted proteins | sample AutmiccBRH37_all_FD_187383 | JGI IMG/M metagenome (GOLD analysis project Ga0209643, IMG submission 187383) | Deep subsurface microbial communities from Mt. Terri, Switzerland - Autotrophic microbial communities BRH/37_all (SPAdes) (version 2) | ecosystem: Environmental > Aquatic > Deep...
GCGTGGTAATTGAATCTGTCCTCGTTTTAACTGCTGCTCGAACAACGATTTTTTTTCGCAACAACAGTCAATTCTCTACCTTGCTTGACCGAGTTTTAGGCTCTATGTTTATTGGTCTGGGGATTCGTTTAGCCTTAATTGAGAATCACACGAATTAGTACAGTATAGGTTGCCATTTCAAAAATCTGGACAAATCACGTTGGTCCTAGTACAATGTAAAATATAATACTTCGTATAATGAGCAAAAGTTGCTATCATCGTCTTCATCATAAAGGAGGACGACATGGCACCCCGATACAAAGTGACACTAACAAAAGAAGAACGGCAGGAATTACACGCTATTTCAACCAAAGGAAAACGAGCTGCCAGAACAGTATTGCATGCTCGTGCTTTATTGCTGCTTGATGCTGGCGAACATGGACCTAAATGGTTTGTTGAAAAAGTCGCGGAAGCTGTGGGAATGACCACCCGGAGTCTCGAGCACTTAAAAAAACGATTTGTCGAGGAAGGCATTTCTTCAGCTATTGAACGTAAAGAACGGCTGACACCTCCAAGAGAAATCCAGTTTGGTGGTGAGTTTGAAGCCCATCTTATAGCTTTGGCATGTTCGGAAGCCCCTGAAGGCAGAAGCCGATGGACAGTTCGACTCCTTGCTGAAAAGATGGTCGAGATGAAGATAGTGCCGAGTGTTTCACCGATGACCGTTTGTAACACCTTAAAAAAAATGAACTTAAGCCTCACCAAAGCAAATACTGGAAGATACCGCCCGACCAAAACGCAAGCTTTGTAGCAGCAATGGAGGATGTTCTCGAAGTATATGCCCGACCGTATGACCCAGGTTTTCCGGTGTTGTGCATGGATGAATCGAGCATTCAGCTGATCGGAGAGGTACAAGAGCCAATTCCTGCTGTTCCCGGACAACCTGTTCTTGTCGATGATGAATACGTTCGAAAAGGGGTGGCAAATATATTTGTTGAAGTAGAACCACTTGGCGGAAAACGAGAGGTAAAAATAACAGAGCGTCGAACTCAAATTGACTGGGCTCATTTCATTCAAGAGATGCTTGAAGAACGGTATGCTGATGCCACCAAGGTGGTTTTGATTATGGATAATCTCAATACTCACAGCGTTGCCTCGTTGTATCTCGCCTTTTCACCAGACAAGGCGAGGAAATTAGCAAATCGTCTGGAAATTCACTACACTCCAAAGCATGGGAGTTGGCTCAATATTGCAGAAATTGAGCTCAGCGCTTTGAAGCGGCAATGCCTATCGGTCCGAATCGATTGCATTGAAAAAATGCGAATAAAAATAATGGCATGGAATTGCGATCGTAATAACCGACAAACAAAAGTGGACTGGCAATTTAAAGCGGTCGACGCTCGAATCAGGTTGAAACGGCTTTATCCGAAGTTATAAAATGTACAGTGTACTAGGTTGATATTAACTGTTCACCTTTTTCTAAATGGAGCCTTGGACCATATGTTGCGTTGCAATACCCCAGGCTTTTACCGTTGCATATTCCGTGGCATGGCGAGTCTGGATACATTAGGAATACGACCGTTCCGTTCCGAGCGCACCCCTATGGTGAGAGCAATTGGAACGGCTTTTTGTCATGTCAAATTAGTCAAAAAATGGCTGGTTAGAAAAAAATATCATACCTTCGAGCAGGCAGTGGACCAGAGACTCGCCTTGCCAATCTAAATGCAACGAGGCATTTTGGTTGCAACAGAATCAGATATTCGTGTCATTGGGCTTACAACGTAACACCATATTCTCGATTAATGTGGGTCGGGGCCTATTCTTATTCTCATTTATTGTGAGCCCAGAAGTAACTTGATTGCGGGTCCGTACGGTTATCATTGCTGGCCGCTACAGCTAGATCTCCTTTTTGACAAATTTAAAGTAAAAGTCAGCTTATACTTGACGCTGTGTTCCGGAACTGGCGTGAAAGGGGGGGATAAATTGCCAGAAATTCAAAAGCACTTATCGATTGTTTTCAGTAGGTTTTTTTTGTTGTCCTTTCACGGCATCCTTTTTAAACTTCGTGCTCTATTCTGGAATTTTGAATACTGTTTGTTCAAGATATATTTCCGATCTCAAGGCATAAAATGAAATTCAACATGCGAAAAGCAGAAGAAAGCGATTTAGAAGCAATCTTGGCTATATATTCACAACCGGCCATAGATAACGGGGTGAGCTTAAATCTTGCCGAGGCAAGAGAGATCTACAAAATAATACAGACATATCCACATTATCACATATTTATGGCAGAGGTTGAAAATAAGATAGTAGGAACAATTGCAGTTTTAATTATGCACAATATTGGACATCTCGGAAAGAAGTCGGCCATTTTTGAGAGTATTGCCGTATTGCCGGAGTGGCAAGGCAGGGGAATAGGCAGGAAGATGTTAAAATCTGCAGCAGCATTCTGTGAAGAAATGGATTGTTACAAAATCACCTTGTCTGCAAACATTAAAAGGGAAAAGGCTCATCAATTCTACAAATGTCTTGGTTTTATCCAGCATGGAATAAGCTTTAAATACCAGAAAAGGTAGGTGACTCATGCCCATAAGACCGGCAAGAAAAAGCGATGCTCCGGCATTAACTGCGCTCTCTCTTGAATCCAAAGGACATTGGGGATATCCCAAAGAATATTTTGAAATATGGAAAAATGAGTTGACCATAACCTCTGAATACATCCAAAAAAATGATGTATTTGTTTGGGAAGAAGAGGCTGGAATTATCGGATATTATTCGATAACAGAACTCAAAGAAGATGTTGGATTTGCCGGTAATATAATTGAAAAAGGATACTGGCTGGAGCATATGTTTATCCTCCCTGTTTGTCATGGCCGGGGCATTGGTAAGAGCTTCTTTGAACATTTGCGAAAACTTTGCGAAATGACAGAGAAAATTACTGAGTTAAAAATATTGGCAGAACCTCATTCCTTTGGTTTTTACAAAAAAATGGGGTGTAAGTACCATCGGGAATTTCCTTCAAACATTCCGGGCCGAACCACCCCTTTAATGTCTCTGGATCTCCAACATCGCACGTAGATTGTAATCGTGCACCGGGACAATAAAACGCAGTAGCGTCTCAAAAGGCCGGAAACAGATGGATCAATTCGGCAAAGAAAGTAAACAAGGAAGACTCTGTTTGGTTGAGAAGGAGGCTTTGACAAGTTTGGTCAGAAATTCGAAAGCATTGATTTCATGAAGTTGGCAAGTTCTGACAACAGTCAATAACCGTGCGGTAAATTGCACGCCGGTTTCGGACTGAGAACCGAAACAGATTTTCCGCCATTGTACAGCAGGACGGATAGCTTGTTCGACATTGTTATTGGTCGGTTGGGCCCCATCATGTTTGAGGAGGGTGAATAAATGCTGCCAGTTGTCAAATTTCGAGTATTTATAATTTATCCGTGATTAACAAACGCCCCTTTGCCCCAAGTGATGTTTTCCCGTCCTGGCCTAAAATTCTTCCTCGAAGCTCAACAATATTACCACTCAATTTTTTGTTTGGTGTCACCCGAATGACTAGCCATTCCAATTTAATAGTTTCTGTTGCATATATCGGACGACGAAAACCAACCGAATAATCAAGTCCAACCATCGAGGTGTTTTTTGAAAAATGAGATGCGGTTAATCCAAGAATTAATGCTGTCGTATGAGTTCCACTAGCTATTAGACGACCATATCGTGTATTGGCTGCGAACTCAGAATCATGGTGGATTGGATTGAAGTCTCCTACAGAAATTGCAAATTCGGCTACCATCTTCGGAGTTAATGAATATTCTGCACTGAATCTATCATGTGGCTTAACATTCATTTTTATCACCTTCCTTATTGAGGTATACAGAATGATTAAATCGTTTTTGAGACCATGATCGGCGTTATTCCAAAGAAAAGATATTTCCAACAAATAATAACCGAAAGAATCAGTAACAGACAGAAGTTTTTTCAAGATTATCGAGGAACCGGATGCACGATAGATACTTTCGTATCAAGCGTTGAGCTTGGGAGCGGTGAGCCCTCTTGGTAATTGATCTTTAGCAGATGTTTATACTACTACCGTCAAGTTCTTTTCATTCATTCTCTGAAGGGGTCCGGCGTCATTATTGCGGGTCGCTACAGCTACGCCAGGGAGTGGGCGGGACGAGCCATTGATTCGGCACATTTCAAGAAGCCGGAAGGTCACGCCAATCCTGCTCGGATGGCCTATGAATCGAAGACGGTCATAGCCGACGATGTGCGGCTGGGAGCCTATCGATTGCCGGATTTCCTGGTGAGGAAAATAGGCAACGAAACGCCGCTGACGCTCGACAATACAGAGTAGTCATGCCGGCGGCACAATCGAGCTGCTGGAGATGGGAATTAAAGACGCAGACAGTATGTTCCAGAAAGCACAACAGACCAACACCATCATGACCTGGGTTGTCAGGTTTGCCGGTTTTCTGCTCATGGGCGCTCGGGATGAACATGGTTCTTGCTCCTCTTGCGGTGTTTGCCGATGTGGTGCCGACCGTTGGTTCCTTTGTCGGGGCCGGGACAAAATTTATCTCGACTCTCCTTGCTGGGGCAGTTTCTTTCATCACCATCGGTATCGCCTGGAAATACGAACGATTCTTCCGATTCCACTCACGGCACTACTTGCCATGCCATTGCCGCTGACATTCCTTGTCGACGCAGGTCCGTTGCCTTTCCCGCATGGGAAAAGAACGGCCTGGAAAATATTCTCATGGCGGTGAATATCTCAACAAGAAACCTGTTGAATCCGGATTTCTGCAAGACAGTTATGCAACTTCTGGATTTGCATGACGTGAAAGGGGAAAAGCTGGAGTTGGAGATAACAGAGAGTTCGTTCATGGAGGATATGGAAATCTCTATCAAAGAGCTAACAAAGCTGACCAAAGCCAGTATTCTACTATCGATCGATGATTTTGGAACCGGTTATTCATCTTTGCAATATCTGGAGAAGATGCCTGTTTCAATCATCAAGATCGATCAAAACTTCTTCATTCGGTCATTGCCGGCCGAGTCAAGTTCGAGGCAGATCGTGAAAGCGGCAATCGGACTGGCGCATAATCTTGGAATAAAAGTTGTCGCGGAAGGGGTAGAAAACCGAGACGCGTATGATTTTCTCATGCATGCCGGTTGTGACCTGGTTCAAGGCTATTTTGTTAGTCGCCCGGTACTGGCCAGTGAACTTGAGAAAACATGCAAAGCCTCAAAAGGGCGGCTAGTTCATGTGTAATGCCTTGCCATGCTGGCATAGATGCAGATGAATATGCGATTAGCGAATTTTATTCTGGCATAGAGCCGATCTTCAGGACTGGGTCGCTACAACTATATTCCCAAATCACCCTCAATTATCAACAATGTTCCTTGAGAAAATCACCAAGCTTTCGATCTTCAACTTTAATATGATTGTCGAGCCAATCCAACATTAGCGAGAGAAGTTGCGAAGTTAGAATCGGTTCTCCAGCCTCGTGACTCCTCACTGTCTGATACAAACGACTTTTGAAGTCTTTGTGAATTCTCCAATGAGCCGGCGCATCTGGATATGTATGTATCTTCATTAGATGTTCTTCAGTTTCAAAATGATAGTCAGCATATGCCATCAATTCTTGAAGAGCTTTATCCCGCGATTTTACAAGTCTTGAAGCCTTCTCGGTCAAGATTGCTTTGTCCAGGTCGTTAAAAATCTTGACCAAGTGCCGATGCTGTTCGTCAATTTCAACATATCCAGTATTCCAAGCTTCATCCCATAAAACAAGCACGGTTTATCTCCACAATAATTGTACTCTTGCCTATTGATCTGATCGCACCAGGTCGCCCTGCAAATAACACGACATCTTAAGACCGTTATATCACTTTTTCTACGATCTGTCGTTTCGGAACTGTGTTTTTCCATATCTCGTATTCCATTTTACAAATCACGCCACAAAAGGTATCTTAGGTGGCGCAATTTGTTAATTAACCCCTCCAGGAGCCAAGAGAGATGACCCAAAAAGCCGTACAAATAGCACCCTCTAAGAGTATCGCCCTTGCCGCCGGCGAAATCCGCGACGATCTGCATGAGTGGGCGACGATCTATTTTGCCACCCAGGTGACCACCTCGCCTCGCTCACAAAAAGAGCAGCGGCGGGATCTTACCTTGTTCCTGACTTTTCTCCGGCAGGAGTTCGGCAACACCTTGCGCCCGACCTGGTCGCCCCGGGCAAGCGGCGATTTTCTCTTTGCCCTGCAAAATACCGTCAAAGTCGACGGCACGAAAAAATGGTCGGACCGCACCGTCAACCGGGTGACCGCCCACCTGAAAACCTTTGCCAAGTGGATCCACCAGCACCGCCCCTTTCCCTTGGGCCAGCCGATGGCAAAAATCACCATGCTGTCGGTCGGCAATCACCTGGAAATCGAACGGGCCTTGACCAAGCAGGAGCGCAACCGGATCCTCGATGCCGCCGATCAGCTGCTGCTGGTCGGCGGCCGGTCCCGCGACCGTCACCGGCACGGCGGGACCAAGCCGCCGCAGAGGAAGAGTTTCCGGCCCTATCGCAACCGGGCGATCATCTACACCCTGATCGAAACCGGAATGCGGCGGGCGGCGATCACCAGCCTGAACCTGGTTGATATCGATTTTGACCGGCGGATTTTAGCGGTGGTGGAGAAAGGCGGCAGTGTTCAGCCGTATCCGATCAGCCGGCAGGGGCTAGCGGCGATCAGGGACTATCTCGACCACGAGCGAAAAGAGGATCAGGAAAAATGGCAATCCCATGCCCTCTTTCTTGCCGCAAGCGCCAGTCCCCACGGCGACGGCCGGCTGAACCCGAAAGGGATAAATACGGTATGGAACCAGGTCCGGGATTTTGCCGGGGTGGATAAGGACAAAACCCCGCATTCGGCCCGGCACGGCATGGGCGTGTTCATCATGGAGAAAACCGGCAATGTGGCGGCGGTGCAACGGCAGCTGGGGCATAAAAATGCCTCCTTTTCCCTGCAGTATTCGCGGATCACCAACGATGAGCTGAAGCGGATTTTGGATGAGAGGTAGGAGTGATCCGGTCAGCAGAAAGATGAAAGCCCTTTCCACGCCGGCCGGCATTCGGAAAGGGCTTTTCACGTTTTGAACGTCACACAGTTCAAGAGGAGGTGCAAAACACCTTACCCTCCATTTATTACAACTTTCTTACATTCCAATTAGATTACCGCAAAGATTCGCGCAGTTGCCACTGGATAGCACCAAATTATTTATCAAGAGGATTGAGACTGAGGTGTTTCAGTAGTGTTACTGCGCTCTCCAGGAGAATGGCAATTTTATCTTTAAAATTTCAAGACTTGCTCATTATTTTCAACTTGCAATCATTGTAAAAAAGCAGGAAGTATTAAGCTGGCTTATGATGGGCGGACAAAGAAACTGAAGAAGCGTCTCTTATCGACGCCTGAAGGCAAGTAGATGTAAATGTAAATCAAAAATCACTCCGCTCCGTATGGGGCAGTTTGCGGAGGCGTTAGTTATTAGATCGTTTTCGATTGGTCCGAGAACAATAAGGAGATTGTTTTGACGCTATTGCAAGAAATTCTAAATTGGACGCACAGTCTTCCGACATGGCAAAGCGATGCAGTGGCTCGCTTACTGGCTAAGCAGACTCTGACGGCAGAAGACGAGGACGATTTATTTGCGCTGCTCAAAGTTGGGCACGGCATTCCAGATTCCAAAGACCGCAAGCCAAAGCCCCTCACGGCCGATCAGATCCCAGCGCCAGTAAATGTGACGACTCTCGTCGAGTTGCTTGCAATAAAGAATATGCGGCACGTCAACGCGATTGCAGAGAATCAACGTTTACCGTTGAGCGCTGCTGGAATGACAGTCATCTATGGCGACAACGGTTCTGGAAAATCGGGATATTCGCGCGTACTTAAACGCGCCTGCCGTGCCCGCGACCAGATGGAAACAATCCATCCGAATGCCAATTTTCCTGCGGGCAAAGCTGAGGAAGCTGAAGCTGTCTTCGAGATTGCGGTTGATGGCGTTGCACAAGATGTGCAGTGGACCAACGGTAAAGTGGCTCCTTCAGAGCTATCTTCTTTGGCAGTCTTTGACTCGCATTGTGCGCGTGCCTACCTTGATAGGGAAGATGACTTTTCTTACGTGCCCTACGGGCTCGATGTGTTCGAAGGATTGGCAAAGGTTTGTAAACAGTTGAAGACCGCAATTGAGACTGAGTACGCCCAGTCCGCCGTCGACCTTACGGCGTTTGTGCCGCTGCATGGCGACACGCCTGTCGGCAAGCTGATTTCAGGGTTATCCGCCAAAACAACTCAGGCCCAAATCGACTCGCTGGCCACGCTGTCTCCAGAAGAATTGGCTCAGCATGCAACGCTGGACAAAAGTCTGAAAGAAAACAATCCGAAGGAGAAGGCAACTCAGTTGCTCCTGCGTGCCCGTCGAGTTGCGGCCATAGCAACAAGCGCCATCAATAAGGGCGCGCTGGTAGATCATACGGTGGCCGCCAAGATACGAAGCCTATCTGACACCTACCGCACAGCACAAATAGCCGCCGGAATCGCGGCCAAGCAATTTAATGAGAAGGAGAACCTGCTGCCGGGCACCGGAGGTGAGGCATGGCGTGAGCTATTCGACGCTGCTCGAAAGTTCGCCATCGAATCCCACCCCGACAAAGTATTTCCTGACCTGGCCACGGATTCACTTTGCCCGCTGTGCCAGCAACCACTCGCCGAAGGTGCCACCCGCTTGTTGCGCTTCGAGGCTTTCATCCAGGAGGAGGCAGAAAAAACTGCCCAGGCTTGCCGCATCGCTCTGTACGCCGAATACAATCCGTTCATCGCGAACGTCCTGACGCTAAATCTCGACGATGTGACCCATAGCGAGATTGAGGCCATAGATGCGCAACTCGCCAGTGATACCAAAGCTTTTGAGACAGTGCTGACCGCACGCCAGGAAGCCATCAAAGCGGCGGTGCTCTCACACAAATGGGATGGCACCGATCAGGCTTTGGTCAACCCAGCTGCGCGCCTTCAAGCACTGGCCAACAAACTGAATGCCGAGGCCGATACTCTTGAGAAAGCATCGGACGAGAAGGCGCGTGCCGCACTTCAAAAGCAGTTCGTAGAACTCGATGCACGAGTGCGTCTGAGACAGATCAAGGATGCTGTGGGCACGGCAGTGACCCAGCTCAGCCATCAGGCCAAACTTAAGAAGTGCCTGTCGGCCATTAAGACCAATGCCATATCATTGAAAGCATCGGAATTGGCCGAAAAGGTCGTATCCAAAGAACTGGCCGCAGCACTCAACAGCGAGTTCAAAGCACTAGCCGTGGGCACCCTTCGCGTTACGCTCCAGAGCCGCTCCGACAGGGGTAAGGCCTTGCATAAGTTAAAACTGGAGCTTCCACAGAGCCATAGCCCCTGCGATATTCTCAGTGAAGGCGAACAGCGAGCGGTCGCGATCGCCTCCTTTATGGCCGAGGTCGGACTGAGTGGTGGCAAGGGCGGAATCGTGTTTGACGACCCAGTGTCCTCGCTCGATCATCGTCGCCGCGAACGGGTGGCGAAGCGCCTGGCTGTTGAAGCAGCACAGCGGCAGGTTATTGTATTTACACATGATATATATTTTCTTTGTCTCCTGGCCGAAGAGGCAATGCTGTCTGGCGTGCCGATTTCCACCCAAAGCCTGACACGCCGTGCTAATGGGTTCGGGGTTGCCGACCCAGATCTCCCGTTTGAGGGGAAAACTGCCAGCAAACGGATTGGAGCCTTGAGGGCGCAGCATCAATCCATCACCAAGCTGCACAAGAACGGCGAAGAGCAGGAGTGCCGAAAGCAAACTGTTGATGCCTATTTTCGGCTCCGTATGACATGGGAACGTGCCGTCGAGGAAGTACTCCTGCGCGGGGTGATCCTGCGCTTCCGAAAAGGTATAGAAACACAGAGGCTTGCAGGAGTCGTTGTCGAAGACGACGACTATGCTCAAGTGCATGCTGGCATGACGAAGTGCTCGAACTATGCGCATGACAAAGCCATGCAAGGCGGCATTGCTGTTCCCGAACCCGACGAACTACTCACCGACATCATGGCGCTTGATTTTTGGCGAGAGGGTATCGAAAAGAGAAGCAAGATCACCGTTCAGAAACGCAAGGCCTGAAGGGACTAGCAGAGTTAACAACAGGGGTCGGATCTTAGCTTGACTCCATCTCACATGTAAAACGGTGCTGGAGGCGGATTTTGCCAAAGTTCATACCACTGCAATTATGCGGTATTAGCTGAGACGAAATCCGTCCAGCTAATACCTTGTTTAGTGAAAGGAAGAATAAATCACCAATGAATACGATGGTAAGACTTTCAATTGAAGCTATTAGCAAATATTTGAAAGATTCAAATAAATTGTTTTATGAGGATATTTATGGACAATCCTCATACGAAGATCCGCTAGAAGTCGCAAGATATTATATTGATAAAGCATTTATTGAACTTCTGGTTTTAATGGATTTTCTTAAGCTTGAAAACACTTACTCAGAGTTCAAGGAATTATATAACAAGGCCAAGAGTGTCAAAGAAGGTTTGACTTATTCAGAGATGGGAACTGATGAACCCTACCTTGTTTGGCCTGGGGAAATTAGAAAATATTTAATCGCAGTTGCTAACATTACAAATACTGAAATTGAAAATTTTCAAATATCCCAAGATCTGATTGAAATAATTAGGCATTCAATATACTCAATTTTAGATAACAATTTATTCGAATGCCCACCTGCAAACGAGCTTGAATTTCAAACCAGAATAGAGTCCATTTTAAAATGTGTATATCCAGACATGCTGCATGAGCCTACAATTTCTAAACAAATAAAAAGTTTTAGACCAGATACTGGAATACCTTCGCTAAAGACTCTAATAGAATATAAATATATTTCAAATGTAAATGATAGCAAAGTGGTAGCTGACCAAATATTAGCTGATACTCGAGGATATAGTTCAAATGATTGGAATAAATTTCTGTTCGTTATTTATGAAACTAAACGAATCAAACATGAAAAAGATTGGCGGCAATTGCTTAGGAATTGTGATACAGCTAGAAATATAGATATAGTTGTTTTATCTGGTGAACCTAAAACATCTAAAAAAGCAAAGTTAAAATCACTTAACAAAACGTTTCAGCGGAAGCCGAAACAGCCCGGCTCCCGCTGAACTCCACGTTATAAAACACTTTTAAGATAGCCTCCTATGTCACCAGAGCTAAAATATCACTCAATAGTTGTAAGCATCACTACCGCGTTAGTGTTTGCATTCTGGCTATTCTTAAATGACCTCATCTTAAAGTACCCTCTTTTATCGGCCCCAGTAGCAGGTGTCATTGCCCTTGGCACTTATAAATTCACCGCTTTATTACTTTTAAGCATGTTTCGCCATTTCGTTTTTATAAAGAGGTTTATTTTGGGGCCTTATCATTTGGAAGGCTCTTGGGCTGGTTTTTATATTGGGAAAAATGGAGATCCTAGATATTTTATTGAAACATTTGAACAAAGCTTCACTAGCTTAGTAATTAGAGGTAAAGCATTTAAAGAAAATGGTGAATTCCATGGTGGTTGGGTTACTGACAATGCCAACATAGATGTTAACCTTGGCAGGCTTACCTATTACTTTAAATCAGACCCACTTTCTTATAGTTCCATCAATCACGGTATTGCCTGTTTTGACCTTGATCGACCAGCCCCCCATAAACCTGCACAAAGAATTGTTGGCTTTTCCTCTGAGCTGATTGACGGAATAAAATTAAGAGCTATAGAGGAAAAAATAAGTGAAAACACCTTAATGGACATTGAACATTCTTTAGAAAAAGCAAAAGAAATTTATATTAAAAACAAGAATTGCATATAATTGACAAAAAACCAAACCGGCTTCACTTGAACCCAGCAACAGCGCCGCTCCGGGGAGCCAGATGTTAGATTTTAAATTAATGGAACGATTATGAAACCAAAACCCCAAAAGCAAGGTGTCCAAGATGGTGCATGTGGTTTTTATGCAATAGGAAATGCAATTTCAATATTGATTCCAAAGGTACCTGTGGATGAAATCTTTAAAATCATTTTCAAGTATTATCTTGAAAACGAAAATGGAGAGCATTTTATTGAAGGGATGTACCGCAATAAACTAAATTCGATACTCACACATACAGTTGAAACTTTGAATGAAAAAGGTCACGGTATCGGAGTATATAGGCCATTTTGGAATAATACAGCCAACTCTCTTGGAGATTTCAAGGAGAATATCTTCGAACATTTTAAAGAGAACTGTATTGCAACTGCAATAATAGGGTACGAATACTGCAAAATTGATCCTGAATCTGATTATTACTCACATTGGACTACTATAAATAGAACGACAACAAAGTCTTTTTATACCTTCGATTCAGATCAGGAGCGTAAATTTATCCCTCTTTCAAAATGTCGAATTTGGGATGACAAAAAAAGGCATAAATCACGACCATACAAAATTGATACGACTGCAACATTCTTTCTTTCAAAGAAAAAAATTAAACAAATTGTTTAACAAGTCATTCCAGCGGACCCGCAAAAGCGCGTGTTCGCTGAATTCTACGTTAACCTAAAAGAACAGACTAAAGAGTATGGGTTCCCTTTCGTGGTCATCAGTAAAATGTGACTAAAGCAATTAACAATCTGATGAGGGAGATTTTATGAAACCTGTTGATCGCAGCATATCTGTTGCATGGAAAAATGAACCTGAGAGTTTTAAAGTAGATATTTACAAATCAATAGAATCAAAAAGAAATTACTATTGTTTACTTCAAGGGAAAGAGACTTCAATATTACCAGAAAAGGTGGAAGAAACACCTTGGAAGACTATAGAATTAAAGCCAGAACAAAAACTGATAGGTGCATCTCAAAAGGTTATAATCAATGACATTAAAGCTAAAGGTTATTCTTTGGTATCAGCAGAAATTCGATTTGAAGTTAAATGATCTTTACAAGGGCTAGGTTCTTAGAATTAGCCAACGAGCGAACCGAAGAAAGGATAAATGATGGAAATTGACAAAACAATAGAATCCCTCAACAGAATAGATAAGAACATTCAAAGTCAAAATGAATTCGTTCTCGGCCTTCAGAAACAATTAACTGATTTAACCTTGGAGCATAAAAGTCTGGAAATCGTTTTCTCAATACTTTTGGTTTCTATTTCTGAGTCTTCCCCTGAACTCGGAATAGAGTTGAAAAATCACGCAGAAAGCGCCTTAAAATCTCTCCCAAAAGATGGGGCGTTGATACCTTATCTAGAAAAGATGCTAAAGATTGCATGTGGGCAATACGATAAGAAGCCTCCGCACCTATGGCTTTTGCCACCTCGTTCATCATCTTAATCACATGAATGTCCTAATAATTTTTCCCAACCAAATGTTTCACCAGACAAGCTGGTTAACTTCGGCGTTATGCCGACATGTTTGAGGAGGAGGGATTCTGTGGTTAGGACTGTGGCGTTTGATGAATCCGGTAATACAGGGGCCGATCTGATTAATCGAGATCAGCCAACATTTGCGTTAGCCACATGCGACTTCACTAAGGAAGAGGCGGAAGCCATCTTGGCTCCTGTCATTGGGGGACAAATCGTTGAGCCCAAGTTCAAAGTGTTGAAGCGATCAAGATCGGGGAGAGCGGGGATCGTCAAGGTGTTGGTGGATGAACGTCTTACCCCGGGGCGTGCAAAGGCGTTTGTATTCCACAAGAAGTATCTCGCGTTGACTAAGGTCGTGGACTTGCTGGTCGAAAACCTAGCGCATCGTGATGGGGTCGACCTTTACAGAGATGGCGCGAATATCGCCATTTCCAACTTGCACTACTTCTGTGGCCCCGCATTCTGTGGCGACGGCCTTTTCGAAGAGATGCTTTCCGCATTTGTTGATGTCTTTCGTAAGCGCACAGCAGTTGAGATTAAGACCTTCTATGAGCGTGCATGGAGCGTCTATGAGGCGTGCTCGGATACGCAATACAAGGTTATGCTCGGTCCAATCATTGCGAGCGCCGAGATTATTGACGAGGTGCTTGCGAATAATGGCGTAACTGCACTCGACCCGGCAATTCCCGCCTTTGTGTCGCACGGAAGTATATGGGGGGAGCAGTACAACGATAGGTTCAAGATCCTGCACGATAAATCCAAGCCAATTGCACACGAGAAGGAGTCTTTAGAGCTTCTCATGGGGCCAGGGCCATTCCGGAAGATCGGATACGATCGGAGAGTTTTTGAATTTCCGCTGAGGGCCGAGTTGCTCGAGTTTGGAGATTCTGCAGCCGATCGACGTTTGCAGGTGGCAGACATCCTTGCAGGCGGCTGCAACCACTGGGCACGCGGAATGGCAGACGAGGAGTATCGGGACGAGTTGTGGAACGAACTCAATGAGCTAAACGTAGCGAAGTGGCTGATTGGATTGGTATGGCCGAGCCCTGATGTCACGCCAGAGGACCTCGACACGGCGGGAGGTGGGGGCCAGAACGCGGTGGATGCGGTGGCCGAACACCTCAGCAAGGCATAACGAGGCGCTGCACCCGACACCGGGTAAGCCGCGGTGCCTTGATCATACGTCTGACAGCCGGTGCGGGTGAGCTTAATCGTCATGGAATAATACACCGTCTTTCACTCGAAATTCAATTTGAAACAATTTTGAGCAACCCACTTGAGGATAAATAAGATGGATTCACCAAAGGTTTTCATAAGTCATTCTTGGGATGATAAAGCTAGATTTGTGCTAGATTTTGGCAAAAAATTACGAGCTCGTGGCATTGATGCATGGATAGATGAATGGGAAATGATGCCTGGTGATAGTCTTGTAAAAAAAGTATTCTGCGAAGGTATCAAAAACGCCAATGCATTCTTGATAGTCCTATCACAGAACAGTGTTCAAAAAAAGTGGGTTAATGAAGAGCTAGATTTAGCAGTCGTAAAAAAATTAGAAGAAGGAACCAGAATTATTCCAATTATAATTGATGATTGCAAGATCCCTGAACCTCTAAAAAGTACCGTATGGGTTAAAATCAATGACTTACAGAATTATCATAATGAGCTAGAGAAAATTGTAATGGCTATTTTTGGTCAATCCGATAAACCACCATTAGGATCAAGTCCGAATTATCTTACAAATCCAACAGGAAAAATTAGTGGTTTGAATGAGATAGACTCAATTACCTTTAATGCTATCTTCGAAGAGGCGCTCAAGCAGAACAAGCAATATCAAATTCCACTCGATCAGGTGTTTCGTAATATCAAAGAATATGAAATTGAAAAAGAAATCTTTAATGAATCATTATCTATATTAACACATAAACATCTTATAAAAGCAGGCCCTACCTCAGCAGATATAACTGATTATGGGGTCAGTGCATATATCAATGAAAAAGTGCCGGAATTTTATGAAATGGAAAAAACAATAATTTATGAGCTCATTAACAAAGGTTTAGAATCTAAAGGTGGCCGAATAGATTTTGGAGGAATCAATCTATTGTACGAACATTATATCCTACAAAGATTAAATGATCAGAATTTGATTAGTTATAATAGAACCTTAGGCAATACAGCAATCATACAGTATATTTCTCCAGTACTTAAGCGTTATGCTTCTGAACAATATAATTAACAAAACCAAAACCAGTCGTTAAAGTCGGACACGCTGAAGCTCGCAGCTCAAGTCAACGTTGACATTGCCCGCAGCAACCTATCGTTTTCATAAAACCAGTAAAACTGAAGACTACTGCAAATCGAACTACAGGAGTCTATATATCTCCTATCTATTTTGACAGGATGATTTTGGAAAGATAGTCAGGAATAAGGTCAAATCGTTGGACCAGTCTGTCCATTCTTATTGGCAGTGAAAATCTCTATCTGGTATTACCCGCTACTGCCGTGCTATCTTGCACCTTGCTTCACAGCTTTGAAAATATATGAATTTATGATAATGATCACTCTTCAAAAGAGTGTAATATATGCCTTGATAATAGGCGTTATGTTATTAAACTTATCATGTCAAATTGATCTGATAATCAATGTGCAAACCCATCATTATAAGAGCAATTACGCCGGTCACCCCGGCAAGTAAGTGCTACTGGCTACCATAGCATTTATACTTAAAATTAGGTAGCATGACAAAAGGAGAAAACTATGGGACTAAACAACCACCGACTAGAAGTCGGTGGGTTTGAGGTCGCGGACTGAAAGTCCAGCAACACCGGCGTTAGCCGGTTGACTTATTCGATGTCAAAAAGATCATTGGGGTCCTTCTCAAAATGATGGGCAAGATATTCCTGAATCATCTCTTTGGTGAGTTCACCCGAAGTAACACAAAAATACCCTCTAGCCCAAAAATGTCGCCCCCAGTACCTCTTTTTGATAACCGGAAATTCTTCAAAAATCTTTTGAGACACCCGGCCCTTGACTCTTCTCATGATATCCGAAGGAGAGATGTCTGGTGGTGCCGAAACCAGAATATGCACATGATCTTTGCTGACAACACCTCGCAATATCTGGATTTCAAATCGTTCGCAAGTTTGTCGAACCAATTCTCGTACTCTCAGCGCAAGATCTCCTTGCAACACTTGGTAACGGTACTTGGTTACCCATACAAAATGGTACTCAATTTTATATTTAGTATGACTGCCTTGTCGATAATCCATGCCTACGATTATAAGCCAACCGCTAGCAGAATGCTACCCGCCTGAAAGGCGGGGGTTTAAACCCTTTTCAGGAACAATTAAACCTGGTCCAAAACCAATTGCTAAATCAACTGGGAAGCCAGACAAGCGTCGGCGGGATAATAAAGAAACTCCTGGGAATACGCCATCACTTAAACCTCACAAACACAAGAAAGGTGATTAACAAAGGTTTATTTGCACCTAACAATCATTCAGCCGGAACTTTAGCGCTGCGCGCAAAAGTTCCGGTTAAATTAACGTTAATATTGCCATCTCGAAGATCTTAATATTCCACCAACGGTTCACTATTCCTGTATCCAGGAAGTTGCGCCACCCTCCCCAAAACCTAACAATAAAAAAGCTATTTCAGATTTAACCTTATCCATGAACACCTTTACTTCAGTCGTGAGAGGGCATGGCTGAGCTTCCTGACTCTTCAATAATGGGATCTTGAAAGCAGTTTTGCACCATCAGGACGTAGTTCCCCTTTCGGTGATACATGCCTATATAGAGTTTGCCTGGTTACTTCAAGTTCTTGACATAGAGAGCTCACTTTTGTTTCTTTATGTCCCATAGCCGCCATAGCCAGGCGTAGTTTTGCTGCAGTCATTTTGAATGGTCGACCACCATTCCTTCCTCGTGCGCGTGCTGAAGCAAGACCTGCCCGGGTACGTTCGGAAATCAGTTCCCGCTCAAATTCAGCCAATGCGGCGAAAATTCCGAAAACCAATTTGCCGGCAGCCGTAGTAGTATCGATGGCGGCACCGTGCCCTGTCAGCACCTTAAGACCGATACCACGACCGGTTAAAGTGTGAACCGTAGTTACAAGATGGTGCAAATCACGACCAAGCCTGTCGAGTTTCCAAACGATCAGCGTATCTCCTTCTCGTAATGCCTTGAGGCACGCTGCAAGTCCAAGGCGGGCATCATTCTTGCCTGAAGCGTGGTCTTCGTAATGATACTCCGGATCGACTCCTGCAGCGATCAGCGCATCACGCTGCAAAGAAGTCGACTGTGATCCGTCCGATTTTGATACTCGCATGTAGCCAATAAGCATGGTGGAACTCCTGTCATTTATACGATCGATTATGTGACAATCCGTTTTGTGAAGATCCACACCCTTTCACTTGTCACATAACCAGTCATATATTCTATGTATCGTTTTCCCCTAAAATAAGGAATATATTACAGTATCCGGAAGGAGATATCCATGTTCACGAAACATACGGTCTATCTTTTCGATTTTCTCAGGTGGTTGGTTATATCCCAAAATGAATTTCCTTATCATTATTGCGGTAGCTAGATCATGTTGCGTTTCAATCTCGAGTTTTTTTTACCACCTCAAGTGCCCTCTCCCAGGGTTTTTGGAAAACAGAGGGTCCCTCGTGTGTCTTTTCTCCACATGCCTGTTTGTTGTCCCCCGAAGAAGAAAAATCCTCTTCACTTATCGGCAATGACTTGAACAATAGAGCATCAACACCTGTTTTTGTGAAATCATTCTTCATCAGATCTTCTACAGCCACTCCAGCTGCTTGATGCTTTGGTAAAGCAAACTATCGTTTGTTTAAATTCCCCCCCCCAGTACGTCTGCCTGTACCATTTCTTGCCTGGATCCTTGAATTACTCCAAAAACTCTAGTATTTACAAACCCAGAGGATGAATGATCTAAATGATAAGGAATTATCCATCCCTTTTTTTACCCAAATTGGAATGCTATACACAGGATCGATCAGTGAAGTAGACGCGTGGCGGAGCGGCAGAGCCTGCGGAAACAACAAAAGCGCAAGGAGTAACGACAGGCTATGAACCATGTGATCCACAACAGCATCGTGAATTTTATCTGGGGCATCGCCGACGATGTGTTGCGCGATGTTTATCAGCGAGGTAAATACCGTGACGCGATCCTGCCAATGACGGTCATTCGCCGTCTCGACGCGCTGCTGGAGCCAACCAAAGAAAAAATGCTCGGCATGAAGAAGCATCTCGACGGGGCCGGAATCGCCAATCAGCACGCCGCACTCTGCCAGGCCTCAGGCGAGGCCTTTTACAATATCTCTCCCTTTACCTTGCGCGACCTGAAAAACCGAGCCAAGCAACAGCAGCTCAAGGCCGATTTTGAAGCCTACCTGGACGGCTTTTCTCCCAACGTTCAGGAGATTCTCGAAAAGTTCAAGTTCCGCAACCAGATCCCCACCCTCATCGAGGCAGACATCCTGGGGCACCTCATCGAAAAATTCCTCGACAGCCGCATCAATCTCAGCCCCAAGTCGGTAAAGGACGTGGATGGCAACGAGCTGCTCCCGGCGCTCGACAACCATTCCATGGGCACCATCTTCGAGGAGCTGATCCGTCGCTTCAACGAGGAGAACAACGAAGAAGCCGGAGAACACTTCACGCCTCGCGACGTGGTCAAACTCATGGCTGACCTGATCTTCCTGCCGGTGGCCGACGACATCGAATCCGGCACCTATCTCGTCTATGACGGGGCCTGCGGCACCGGCGGCATGCTGACCGTGGCCGAAGAACGCCTGGCCGAGCTGGCAACGAGCCATGGCAAGGATGTCTCTATCCATCTTTTCGGTCAGGAGGTCCAGCCGGAAACCTACGCCATCTCCAAGGCCGACCTGCTGCTCAAAGGCGAAGGGGCCGAGGCCGAGAATATGAAGTACGGCTCCACGCTCTCCAGCGATGCCTTCCCGTCGCAGGAGTTTGACTTCATGCTCTCCAATCCTCCTTATGGCAAGAGCTGGAAGACCGACCTGGAGCGCCTAGGCGGCAAAGGAGATATTAAGGAGCCGCGCTTTGTCACTCAACACGCCGGCGATCCGGAATACAAGATGATAACCCGTTCCTCGGACGGGCAGCTCATGTTCCTGGTCAACAAACTCTCCAAGATGAAGCACACTACCCGCCTCGGCAGCCGCATCGCCGAAGTCCACAACGGCTCGTCGCTCTTCACTGGCGACGCCGGCCAGGGCGAGAGCAACATCCGCCGCTGGATCATCGAGAACGATTGGCTGGAGGCCATCATCGCCCTGCCGGAGAACATGTTCTACAACACCGGCATCGCCACCTACATCTGGGTGCTGACCAACCGCAAGAGCGAGGAGCGTCGGGGCAAGGTCCAGCTCATCGATGCCACGGAATGGTCCGTGTCGCTGCGCCGCAATCTGGGCAAGAAGAACTGCGCGTTTTCCGAGGAACAGATCCGCTCCATCTGCGACCTGGTGGTGAATCCGGTCGAAACCGAAAACTCCAAGATCTTCCCCAACAAGGCCTTCGGCTACTGGAAGGTGACGGTGGACCGTCCCCTGCGCCTCGCTGTCGACCTGAGCCTGATCCGGCTAGAACGGTTTGAACGAGCCTGCGCCAAGACCAAGGACGAGCCGCTGGCCAATCTGGCCCGCCGCGTGGCCGAGACCCTTGGTTCTGGCCCGCACCTTGATTTCAACGTCTTCATGAACACCTGCGACACCGATGCCGACGAACACGGCGTCAAGCTCACCGCCAAGCGCAAGAAGCTGCTGCAAAGCGAACTCTGCGACACCAGCGAGGATGCCGTGCCGGTGCTAAAGAAGGTTCACAAGAAGGCTACGCTCGACCCCATCCACGGCCTGTTCGAGGCCGAGGTGGGCGGTAAGCCCTGCGTGGTCGAGTACGAGTCGGATACCGCCATGCGCGATAGCGAGCAGGTGCCGCTCCTGGAAGACGGCGGTATTGAGGTGTTCTTTCGGCGGGAGGTGCTGCCCTATGCCCCGGATGCCTGGATCGACGAATCTAAGACCCAGATCGGCTACGAGATCTCCTTCACCCGTCATTTCTACCTGCCTACGCCCATGCGCACCCTGGATGAGATCAAGGCCGATATCTACGCCTTGGAGCAGGAAACCGAGGGATTACTGGAACAGATTGTCGGGGAGGCTGAGTGATGAAGTTGGCTGCATACCCTGAATACAAAGATTCCGGGCAGCCTTTTTTGGGCAAGATTCCTGCCCATTGGGATCTGTTCCGAAACGGCAGTCTTTTTTCTCAGCGCAACGAGACCGGTTTTGGGGAACTGCCCATCCTTGAGGTGTCATTGAAAACCGGCGTCCGCGTGCGCGACATGGACAATCTTAAGCGCAAGCAGGTGATGGCTGACCGAGAGAAATACAAGCGGGCGGCCCAGGGGGACATTGCCTACAACATGATGCGCATGTGGCAGGGAGCTGTTGGCGTTGCGCCCGTCCATGGGCTTGTCAGCCCAGCCTATGTCGTCGTGCGACCATTTCCCGAGGTGGACTGTCGCTACTTCAGCTATTTATTCCGCACTGAATCATACATGAACGAAGTCGATGCCTATTCGCGGGGCATCGTGAAAGACCGCAACCGGCTTTACTGGCAGGATTTCAAACGTATGCCATCGCCAGTTCCCCCAACTGAGGAACAGCGGCACATCACCAGATTCCTCGACGCGGCAGGTAGTAAGATCCAGCGGTTCATCCGCAACAAGCGGCGGCTGATTGAACTGCTCAAGGAGCAGAAACAGAACGTCATCAACGAGGTCGTGACCCGAGGGATCAACTCCAACGTCAAGCTCAAACCCAGTGGCGTGGAATGGATCGGAGATATTCCGGAGCATTGGAAAGCCACCAAGCTCAAACGGGTGGCCAGCTTCAATCCATCAAAGTCGGAAACGCGAGCAAATCCGGCGGATGAAGAAAAGGTTGTCTTTCTTCCCATGGAGAACATCTCCGTCAATGGAGATATCGACTGCACAGAAAAACGCTACCTATCAGAAGTCTGGAATGGCTTTACCTATTTCCGACACGGGGATGTGGTCATGGCTAAAATCACTCCTTGCTTTGAAAACGGTAAAGGAGCCTACCTGCAAGGGCTTGAGACTGGTTTTGGTTTCGGCACAACAGAGCTGATTGTGCTTCGCCCTTTAAAGGCAATCGACGGCGCTTTTCTCCGGTTCCTCACATCTACCAAACAGTTCTTGTTGCTGGGCGAGCAATACATGATTGGTGCGGCTGGTCAGCAGCGGATTCCATCTAATTTTGTGAAAAATTATCCAATTGGTCTGCCGCCAATCGATGAACAGCGTAAAATTTTTGAACATATTCAGGAAAAGTCGGCAGAGATCGACCAAGCTATAGTCCGCGCTCAACGCGAGATCGAGCTGATGCGCGAATACCGCATCCGCCTGATTTCCGATGTGGTTACCGGCCAGGTAGACGTGCGCGGTATCGAGGTGCCGGATATTGTCGAAGAAGAGCTGCTTGCCCTGGATGATGATGCCACCGAAACCGATGACGAAATTGATGATGAGGGGAGCATGGATGAAGCCGACCGATAAAACTCCAAAAAACAACCTCGCCAAACCGGAGGACTACCCGCGCCTGCTCTCCGAAGTCAAGGAGCGCATCCGCTCCGCCCAGTATGAGGCCCTCAAAGCAGTCAACAAGGAACTGGTCGGCCTGTACTGGGACATTGGGCAGATGATCGTGGAGCGGCAGGATGTTGAAGGCTGGGGCAAGGCGGTGGTGGAACAGCTTGCAGCCGATTTGCGGACGGAATTTCCCGGCGTGGGCGGCTTCTCAGCCTCCAACCTCTGGCGGATGAAGGCTTTTTTCGAGGCGTACACCGGACTCGAAAAACTCGCATCATTGGTGCGAGAAATCGGCTGGAGCCACAATCTGGCCATTATGGAGCGCTGCAAGGATCCGTTGGAGCGAGAATTCTACCTGCGCATGACCCGCAAATTCGGCTGGTCAAAGAACGTGCTCATTCACCAGATCGACAACCAGAGCTACGAAAAATCCCTTTTGGGTCAAACCAATTTCGATCAGGCGCTGACGCCGGAATTGCGTGCTCAAGCCAAACTGGCGGTGAAGGACGAATACACCTTCGATTTTCTGGAGCTGGGTGAGGAGCACAGTGAGCGGGAATTGGAACGGGCTCTGATAGCCAGGATCGAGGATTTCCTCCGGGCCATGGGCGGCATGTTCGCCTTCATGGGCAGTCAATACCGGCTGGAGGTGGCCGGCAAAGAGTTTTTCATCGACCTGCTGCTGTTTCATCGACGCCTGCGCTGCCTTGTCGCCATTGAATTGAAAATCGGCGAATTTCTGCCGGAGTTCGTCGGCAAGATGCAGTTTTACCTGACGGCGCTGGATCGGCAGGTCCGTCAGGAGGATGAAAATCCCTCCATCGGTATCATTCTCTGCAAGGAAAAGAACCGCACGGTGGTGGAATACGCCCTGCACGATGCCCGCAAGCCTATCGGCGTGGCGACCTATGAAATCACAAAAACCCTGCCCAAGGCGTTGAAAGGTCAATTGCCGTCACCGAAGGACATCGCCCATTTACTGGAGGAACTGTGATGCCGACCGATACCAGCGAAAAGGGCCTGGAATCCATCATCGTCGCCTCCCTCGTGGAGGAGGCCGGATACGTTCGGGGCGATTCGAAGGATTACGACCGGGAGCATGCCGTCGACCTGGTCAAGCTGCTGCAATTCCTCGCTGCCATGCAGCCCGATACCTATGAGGATCTCGCCATCGATAAGGAAGGCCCGAAGCGCACTCAGTTTCTGCACCGACTGCAAGGCGAGATCGCCAAGCGCGGCGTGGTGGATGTGCTGCGGGGCGGCATCAAACACGGTCCGTTCCATGTGGATCTCTTTTACGGTACGGCGACTCCGGGCAATGTGAAGGCTGCAGAAAAGTTTATGGCCAATATCTTCAGCGTCACCCGCCAGCTCCGCTACAGTCGCAATGAGACTGCACTCTCCCTCGATATGGCCGTGTTCATCAACGGCCTGCCAATCGCCACCTTCGAACTCAAGAACAAGCTCACCAAGCAGACGGTCCTGGACGCCGTTCAGCAGTACCAACGCGACCGCGACCCAAAGGAGCTGCTATTCCAGTTTGGCCGTTGCGCAGTTCATTTTGCCGTGGACGACCACGAGATACGTTTCTGTACCCACCTCAAAGGAAAGGGCTCGTGGTTTCTGCCCTTCGACAAGGGTTGCAACGATGGCGCGGGCAATCCGCCCAACCCGGCCGGGATCGCCACCGACTACCTGTGGAAGGAGACCTTCTCCAAGGAGGGCCTGACCGACATCTTGGAGAACTATGACCAGGTGGTGGGGGAAAAGGACGAGAAGACCGGCAGAAAAAAATACAAACAGATATTCCCTCGCTATCACCAGTTGAAGGTGGTGCGAATGTTGTTGGCGAATGTCCGGGAGACGGGGATTGGCAGGCGCTACCTGATCCAGCACTCGGCGGGCAGCGGCAAGAGCAACTCCATCGCCTGGTTGGCGCATCAGCTCGTGGGGCTGGAGCACGAAAAGAAGGCGTTATTCGATTCCGTCATCGTCGTCACCGATCGGCGGCTGCTCGATAAACAGATCCGCGACACCATCAAACAGTTCGCCCAGGTCTCGGCCACGGTCGGCCACGCCGAACACTCGGGCGACTTGCGCCGGTTCCTCAAGGCCGGGAAGAAAATCATCATCACCACGGTGCAGAAGTTCCCGTTCATCCTTGATGAAATCGGCGACGAACACCGCAAGAGCAAGTTTGCCATCATCATCGACGAAGCCCATTCCAGCCAGGGCGGCAAGACAACCATGGCCATGAATATGGCTGTTGCGGAAAATCCGGGGGAATACAAGTCCGAGTGGGATGAGCTGGATACGGAAGACAAGATCAACAAGATTATGGAAGACCGAAAGATGGTGACCAACGCCAGCTACTTCGCCTTCACAGCGACACCCAAGAACAAGACCTTGGAGATCTTCGGTGAGCCGGACCCGCAGCCCGACGGCACCGTAAAGCACCACCCCTTCCATAGTTACACCATGAAACAGGCCATTCAGGAGGGCTTCATCCTCGATGTGTTGAAGAACTACACCCCGGTGGAGAGCTATTACCGGTTGGCCAAGACCGTGGAGGACGATCCGCTCTTCGACGCCAACAAGGCCCAGAAGAAGCTGCGCCGCTATGTGGAATCCCACGAGCACGCCATCCGCGAGAAGACCGAGATCATGGTCGACCACTTCCACGCTCAGGTCATCGGCCACCGCAAGATCGGCGGTCAAGCCCGGGCTATGGTCATCACAAACGGCATCGTGCGGGCTATCCAGTATTTTCATGCCTTCAAGGATTATCTCAAGGAGCGCAAAAGCCCCTATGAACCCATCGTGGCCTTCTCCGCGGAACACGAGTACGGCGGCAAAAATGTCACCGAAGCCACGCTGAACGGTTTTCCCAGCAGTCAGATTCCGGACAAGGTGCAACAGGACCCGTACCGTTTCCTGATCGTAGCCGACAAGTACCAGACCGGTTACGACGAGCCGCTGCTGCACACCATGTACGTGGACAAGGCACTCTCCGGCATCAAGGCGGTCCAGACCCTCTCACGCCTCAATCGCGCCCATCCGCAGAAGCACGACACCTTTGTACTCGACTTCTACAACGACTCGCAAACCATCCAGAAGTCGTTCGAGCCCTATTACCGCACCACCATTCTCAGCGATGAGACCAATCCCAACAAGCTCCATGACCTCAAGTCAGATCTGGACGGCTACCAGGTTTGCTCCCAGGAGCAAATTGACAACCTGGTGGAGCTCTATCTAAACGGCTCGGATCGCGACAAGCTCGACCCGATATTGGATGCCTGTGTGGCCACCTACAATGCCGATCTTGATGAAGACGGCCAGGTGGATTTCAAGGGCAAGGCCAAGGCCTTCGTCCGCACCTACGGCTTTCTGGCCTCGATCCTGCCGTACTCGAATGCCGGCTGGGAGAAGCTATCAATCTTTTTAAACTTCCTGATCCCGAAGCTCCCCGCGCCCAAGGAAGAAGATCTCTCACGGGGAATCCTCGAGGCCCTCGACATGGACAGCTACCGTGTCGAGGTGAAAACCAACCTGAGAATTGGCCTTCCGGACCAGGATGCCGAAGTCGGACCCGTACCGAACAGTGGCGACGGCCGCAAACCGGAGTCGGATCTGGACCAACTTAGCAACATTATCAAGACGTTCAACGACCAGTTCGGTAATATCGAATGGAAGGACGGCGACAAGATCCGCAAGGTCATCGCCGAGGAGATACCGGCCAAAGTCGCAGCGGACACCGCCTACCAGAACGCCATGAAGAACAACGACAAGAAAACCGCCAAGATCGAACACGACGCCGCTCTGCAGCGGGTCATGATCGACCTGTTGTCCGACCACACTGAGCTTTTCAAACAGTTCAGCGACAATCCATCGTTCAAAAAATGGTTGGGCGACACCATTTTTGGTGCGACCTATCAAGAGGCCGGACAATCCACAACGGTGGCAAGCCATGGACGTTAAAGGATGCTATAAATGATGAACGAAGAGAATTTGGCTCTTTTAATATCTCTCCTCGCCTGTCTTATCGCACTTGTCTCTGCGTACTATGCACGAAAATCTCGTGATATCGCTGTTGATGCAAACAAAATATCCATCCACCATGACCTAAAACCTGCAAGGCTCGCCGTATATATCAGGTTAAGAGACTTTGCAGACTACTGTTGTAAGTACTACACATCGCTGTGCATAAGATCAGTAAAAGGTACAAACGAACTTACTAGCAAAATTGCAGAGCTAAAATGGGATATAGATAATTACGGACCTTTAGGAATGGATGATATTGAGAGGAAGGCAGAAGAATTTCAGAAAAAAGCATGGCAACTTCAAAGGGTCCTTGATCGGCTAGATGGAGACGATAATCGTCCTTTGGATAAAGGATATGAAGATATAGAAGACAACCTTCATGCCCTTACAGATTGGTTTGCTCAAGAAAAAAAGGACCTCAAACAACTATTCGAAAAATATTTAAAAATTGCATAACCACCCAAAATACCACTTTCTGTCGCATCAGTGCCTGCCAGATTAAACTTTGAAATCAACAGCCTGATTTGAGGGTGATCTTTGTAATCCGCTTCTTGAAGTGACACCTAGTCGTTTCTTTCAAGAGGTGTTTCAGTAGTGTTATTGCGCACCCCAGGATATTGTGTAATTTTTTCTTGAAAGTTTAGAGACTTGCTCATAATTTTCAACTTGCAAACATTGTAAAAAAGCAGGAAGTATTAAGCTGGCTTAGGAGAGATGGCAAAGAACTGAAAAACGATCCAAAACGCTTTATCATGCCGTTCATCCAGGCAGAAAGAAATGGGGGGGGGCTCTTATGGAGTTACGATCTATCTTGCCCACGATGACAACCAATTTATACTCACATTCTATATTATCCCAATTAAGGAGCTACACGATCAGATCGTTCACGTAACACCATGTTGTTATTTGTAAAATAACAAAAAATGCTTTCAACGATACTGGAGAAGCTATAAAATGGGGGCAGACCCTGTAGTATACTGTTTACAGCAAGTGACAGATTACGATCAGTTTGAAAGATTTTGCAATGATTTAATGTCTGCAGAGGGTTATGAAAACCTCGAACCGCTTGGAGGGCGTGGTGATAAAGGTCGTGATGCTGTCCGGATTTGCCGTATAGACCCTGATGATATATCTATCTTTGCGTATAGCGTACGAGAAGATTGGCTACGTAAGTTGAAGAGGGACGCCGAAAGAATTAAACAGGTTGGCCATAAGTTAAATCGTCTCGTTTTTTGCTGTACTGCAAGTTACAACGCCACAGAAAGAGATGAAGCTTTTGAATTTATCCATAAAAATTATGAGTGGACTCTTGAGCTGTATGGAATTGAAAGAATCCGATCACTCCTGTCAACCATTCATGAACGTATCATAACAAAGCATCCGCATATTTTTACGGCGCCTTTTTTCCCTAGGGCCGGTGGACAACTGTTATCCTTTTCACCTGATCTCATCATTATTGATTTTGCCGCCCCAGACGAAACCTTGGCGTCTTGGTTAGCACGGAAGCTGAAGCTTCATGGCTATTTGGTTTGGTGCCGCAGCATAGACCCGGTTGGAGGAGAATCAATCAATGACACTACGGAAGCCTTACTCGAATCGAGGGCAGCCTTTTGTGTATCGATACTATCTCAACCCGCTATAACGGATAATGACCTATCCTATCGTCGGGCCGCTGCGATTCGTGCAGGGAAAAAGAAAAGCGCACCTTTTCTGATCCCTGTAATAGCCCAGCCGATATATGATGAAACTCTTGATGCACACATGAGGCCCCTTCAAAAAATCAATTTTGTAGACAGTTGGCAATCAGGGCTTAATGAATTGATTGGAATTTTGGAATCGGCGAATTGCCCGACGGCGAAAGGCGGAAAAAATTTCGTATTAGATTCGTTTTTTTCAGATACTGTTGTGCTAGATCAGGAAGAAACTGTAATTTCGAACATTTTCCAAGTGCTAATGATTCCTGAAGCTATTCACCGCTTTGAATCTTTCAAAGGTATTTCTTCTTCATTGAAAGGAGATATGTCGAGCAGATGGGCTTTCAGGCAAGTGAATCCGACAACCTTTTTAAGTTTTCACTTACCACCTGATAAGGATGCGAGCGAATTACAACTATACAAGAAAGGTGGTGCTGTCTGGAACTCGGTAAATGATATAGATGGCATTTATGTAAAAAATCTTGTTCCAGAGCTAATAAAAAAATCGTTGGTTGTAGCTTACCAGAAAAAAGGCCTCCAGTTTTGCACAAATTCATTTTTACCTTATTTTCCACAAGGTTTGGTTAAAAGTGATCGATTCTATTTTGATTTTTATGATGATACCAAGACATACATCAAGGTTTGCGGAGAACGAAAATATTTTCGGCCTGGGGCCTCTGAGCATTACAGGTATTATCTCTCACCCAATTTTTTTGTATCAGAGAGAAAAGACGGGACATATGCTGTAATTGTTCACGTCCACATTCGATTAACCGATCTCAGCGGTAAATGTTTAGAGGGCCAAAAAATAATTTCCCGTCGAAAACATCTTTGTAAAAATTGGTTCAACGATGACTGGGCCAAAAGAGTCACTGGAATTATGCAGTTCATTGGTGATGCCGGGAAAATTGCCATAGGTGGTTCTGAGAAGGACATGATTGTAATCAGCAATAGACCCTGTATGTGGACAGTTCCGCTGAGCATAAACGAGAAGGCACTGGCTAATGAATCCTTGGCAGTTGATGATGCCATAATGGAATCATCTGAAAGCATTGGCGAATAGATGGCGATGGAACTAATTGAACAAGTTGAGAAATTGATCATCCTAAACGAGCCTACATTGCAATTTGCTGAGGAGCAAAACGCTGTAGATCCGCATGATGGTCTTACCCTTTTTGGGCCTCATAGCCTAGGTCAACCATCTCATCCCCAGACACCCACTTACATCGTTATCGGTACACCAGAAGGAGTAGAGCACTTCAAGAAATGGTCAATTTTGATGAATAAGGCGGTGTTTATGCCCCAGACTTCGAAACATCGCCTTTGGCCTCCTTACCCTGGATTTGAGGTGGCCTTTGGAAGTAAATGGAACGAGAAACCAGCTTGGGCACCAACGATCGATCGCTCTGCATTAATAGAGGCATCAAACAAAAAAGACCCCCATGAACGCTGTTTTGCTGTAGTTGAAAAGTTCATGGATTTTCTCGAGAAGACCAAAAAATTGGATTACCAAGTTGGTGTTGCAATATGCATAATTCCAGATGAAGTTTGGAAAAACTGTAGACCTCAGTCGCAAATTGCTGAACCTACTGATTCAGGAATTTCTGCAAAAAGAAAAAAATCCCGTAAAGCTGGGCAATTAGAGCTGTTTAAGGAATATGACCCAGAGCAGTACCACTATTCCCCAGATTTTCGCCGTCAATTAAAAGCTCGGTCGATGCAGTATGATATTCCCTTGCAAATCATTCGTGAATCCACTTTGTCCGAAGCCGATGAAGATCCCATTTCTAGGCGTCGCCTTACAACTATTTCAGACAGAATGTGGAATCTTGGGACTGCGCTGTACTATAAGTCCGGCGGCAAACCTTGGAGGCTCAACTCTGCCCGTGACGGTGTTTGTTACATCGGTATTGCATACAAGTTAGGTGAAGCTAAAACGAACTCTGCGTGCTGCGCAGCCCAAATGTTTTTAGATACTGGTGACGGGATTGTGTTTCTTGGAGAAGACAAGCCCCTATATTCACCTGTAAAAAAGCAGTTCACCCTTACGGACAGCGCCTCCGAAAAGCTGCTTAGAGGTGTGCTGGAAACTTACAAAACACTGGACGGTCGGCCTTTAAAAGAAATTTTCATTCATTGTCGATCCGAGATAAACCCTGAACAATGGCAAGGCTACCAAAAGGCCTGTCCAGAGAATTGTAAACTTGTTGGGGTCAGGGTTCGGCCAGAAAGAAACGGACCAAGGCTTTATAGAATTGGTACGAGACCTGTACTCCGTGGGACTTTCTGGAAAGTCAATGAAAGATCAGGATATCTTTATTGTTCTGGTTTCAAGCCACGTCTTGCCGCATACGATGGTTGGGAAACGCCAGTGCCGCTAAAAATAGATATCCAATATGGCGACGCTTCCATTGAACTGGTGGCCAAGGATATTTTAGGTTTAACCAAACTAAATTATAACGCTTGCAGGTTAGGTGAAAGCGAACCTGTAACTATCAAATTCTCAACCGCAGTCGGAGAAATATTGATTTCAAATCCAACCGTCACAAATCATCGACCTAATTTTAAATTTTATATTTAAGGATATTTATACATACTCCACATTCAACAGAATATAATAATAAACACATTTCGGCAAAAAAACAAAACGCGCCGAAACTTATCAAGAAATCAAGCTTGACTCACAACAATAATTTAGGAATCAAAATACCTCAGCCTGGATCAAGTGATTTCACTCCCAGAACCTCCCGCCGCCGACATACTCGGGGACGGTATCGGAAATCGTGATTCGGAACGAATCCCCACAGAAGATCGATCACAATATGTTTTGACACTCAGGTTCATCAAAATATTCTACCGGGCTTCACCTCGCATGCCTCAAGCCTTCACTCAAGATTGCGATGTGCTGAAAAACAAGACTTTTTGATCGTTCATCATTTTGTCCATGTGCTTCAGTCATCATGAAAGGGTAGCACTTGATGTTCCATTGCCTGTGTTTGAAGGATTAAACAAAATAATCCTTTTTGTCTCATGTTCTCAGTACATTTTCCTAAGTCTTCGAAATTTTTTTTGAGATATAAAACCATAACGAAATGGAGCGATTCAGGTTAACCATACCACACCGTGGTAGTTTATCTTGTCGATATTCCATGCTTTTTTGCATACCACTAGGTTGCGAACTACTGGAATCGAACCTATACTTTAGAGCTAAGTATTTGTTCAGGGCTCAGGCGTAGATATGGATTCAGGTGATCATAATGACTTAACAGGTCACAAGGAGGATTAAGCATGGATAGATGGGAATTTTACAGAGACTCAAGTAACGAATGGCGTTGGAGACGAACAGCCCCTAATGGTAGAATTGTTGGTGCGTCCTCACAAGGATATGTAAACAAAGCTGATTGCGAAGCCAATGCCAGACGGAACGGTTGGATAGGATAATTTCCTAATTTTCCTTATAATAAAAAAAACCTGTTCATGGGCGAAAACCGCCCGTGAACAGGTTTTTTTTATTATAATCTACCCCGTGAAGCTTTTTTTTATCCACGCTGAAGCTCTGAGTGCCTTATCTCAATGTGGGTCCATTATCGCGTTTTAACTTAGACAGCTTACTTGATAGGCCCAGCAGGAGGGAACAGATGTCCATCCTGACAAAGATCAGAAGATTTTATGGGGCAAGGCAGCCGGAAAATGTTCAATGCCAGACTGTCGCAAGAAGGTTGTCATTGAAGCATCTGATGAAATTCAATCCAGAAATATCCTTGTAGCAAAACTGCCATATAGTGGCAGAAAAGGAAGATGGCCCCAGGGGGAAAAGCATACTCACAAGCGAAGAGCAAAATCGATATCCGAACTTGATTTTGCTTTGCGCTACCAGAGAATCTGTTATGCCTATGACGATGTCCTTATATGACGAGACAAATGGTAAGAAGCCAACTTCACATCTTCCTCTGATATTTTAACATCCTGCTTATCCAAAAACTTCCTGAACGCTTTCGGCTCGAGCACCCACAACTTTCCTTTTCTATTTCCGTTCCCATCCACATACCATCCAGGGAATAAAACAACAGGAAAGGGTTCGAAGACCTTGCCAGTTGAGTCTTTTAGTATCTTTTTGATGTGGAGGGTAGCAGCAGTCACTTGCACGATGATGTCTGTCAACGTTTCCTTCCCATTTATCAGAATCTTTTGACCATCGTAATTAATTGTTGCACTACCGCTTGCTGGCTTGCTGTAGGTTTTTGTCTCAACTACATAGATGCCTTTGTCAGAGATGACTACATGATCCACATTGAAGGAATCGCCTTTAATGTCGTGAAATACACGACAGCCTGATTCCCTGAATTCCTCAAGATATTGACCTACTGCTCTCTCGCCATCCCTGCCTTGCTTCATATTTTTTACTTTTTTCATGTGCGCATACAGTTTGTACGCACAAAAAATAAACCCGATGCCAAACAAGATTGAAAGAAATATCGGTGGCTTCTGAATAGGTTTAAAATAGAAGAACCATGAATAAAAAATAAACATAGCACAAATACAAGCTATTAAATAGTACACCAGGACTTTGTCATGCAGGAGGTCATCAAGTCCCTCATCTCCTGATTGAGCAACATAGCGGAGAGGTTTGTCTTTGAGAGGTGATTTTGTTTTAGCTTTCATTGATGACCCTACACCGTGTATGTTTGCGATATTGCAGTTAATTATAAGCATTCCTCGTCGAATATCCCGTTCTTCTATAGTACAATACCTTGAAAGTCTATCTAAACAAGCCGGGGTCAAGTGATTCGCGCCCCCCCTGGAAAGGCGACGCAAAGAGGATCGATCACAGTATTGACACTCAGGTTCATCAAAATACTCAGCGGAGATTTGATTCACAAGAAAAGGATATAGTAGCTGCAGGGCCCGTTTTTTGATACCGAAAACAGAATCAAGATAACTGAGCGTGAATTATAACAAAGGCGATTGAAGAACTTCAAACACCTTCTCTCGAAGTAACTCTGACACTGTTTTTTCTTTCAGGTCAGCCCTAAGTTTCAGATCCTCAAGTTCGTTTTGTCTTACAGGTATTTGCAACCAACACAGATCTCGCGGAAACGCTGTTGCCGATGATCGCGCTTTAAGTTCACTCAGAACTTTGATTTTTTCCATAAATTCTTCGGGTATTTTCCGATAATTAGCCTTGTCCTCAGATTGTTCCCAATTCTGATATGTTTTATAGGGAATAGCCAGGATAGCAGCTAAATCTTTTTGCCCGAGCCCCATTTTGTTCCGGAGGTTTTTTAATTCATTTGGTTTCATGAACAGCAACATACCCATTGGGTGCAAACGTGTCAATCTCAAAAGCACTCAATGGGTGCATTGTACCCGGACTAAAAGCTGCAGAAAAGAAATTTCCGAGCTTGGATCGGCTGGGTGAAAGCTTTTCGTTCTTCATTGTTTTGTCTAAATTCGATCAGTTTCAGTGTATTTAACTAGCTGATAATACGACGCTATGCCTTCCAACATTAAACAAAATAATCCTTTTTGTCTAATGTTAGACTTCAGTGTCGATTTATAATAATTCATTGCCCCCGAAGGCACGGGGGCCTCTGGGTCTTATAAATTATTATTTCTTTAGTTCCGTTTGGTCTGCTCATCTTTTGTGGTTGATCTATGTCTATTTAGGGAGTCGCTAATCCCTACCCCCGGGAGGCATGATAGACCATCCCCCGGAGGCATTTTACGACCTGGCCATAGGCCACAATGCCCCCCCATAGAGTTTGACTTGTTCGTGAAATCAACTATATTTGAAGCATAGACACTGTATTTCATAATTATTTATTGAGGCAACCAAATGGAAAAATTAACTAAAAAAGAAGTTCAAGAGCGATTCAGTCAGAACGAAAAGAAATGGTCCCCGATTTTAATGAAAGCTGGCTGGACAGTTCTACCCTCAGTAATACTTGAACGGCAACAGGCATTAGGCCTTGACGCTCTTGATATTAATATTCTCTTACACTTGGCCAAATATTGGTGGTACTCCGATAATCCTCCCCGGCCATCAAAACAAGCAATTGCAGAATGCATTGGAGTTGACAAGAGCACCGTTCGTAGACGAATCGCCCAAATGGAAAAAGACGGACTGATCTCTCGGCAAGCCCGATATGACAAAAAGTATGGCCAACAATCTAATAGTTACCTTTTCGATGGGTTGATAAAATCTGCGATGCCATTTGCCAAAGAATTTATCGAAGCCAGAGAACAACAAAAAAACGATGCTTCCGAAAGACGTACAAGGAAACGTCCTCTAAATAATAGTAAAGAGGAGTAATAAACATGGAGACATTGACAACCTTGCTTGAAAAATATGGGATATGGGGTTTGGTCCTCCTTGTGGCTGTTTATATATTGCTGAACAGCAAGTTTACAATTCAATATCCCAGAAACACAAAAAATAATGAATAATGTTAATGAAGCCTTGCGGCCAAAATGTGCCGTCACCTTTCCCGCCACTCCTGCAGTATACCCGCCGCGGCGGTATTTTCCTCCATAGCTGCCAGCGTGTCCTGTTTTTGGTTGTTCCGCACTTGGTCTTTAGCATGTTGGGCTCATTCTCTGCCGTGAGTTGTGAGTGAAAGGTTCCCGCTCTCATTCTCTGTCGATGTCGAGCCAATTGCCGCACGCCCGTAAGCCGCTCTTTTAGATCGTCAATGCCTATATGTAGCGGCCCTGAGAGAACGAAACAATCTGAGCCGAGGGGTTATGGCGGAGCTTTTCAACGTCAGTAAATCGACCACTGCTCAATGGGAGCAAGGGCACAAAAAGCCAAGGGGCATCCCGGAAAATATTGAACATTTTGGACAAAAGAGGACTTGAGGTTTTCCTATGATTTCAAAAAAGTAAAAAGCATAGGTGGAGGGGCTGTGTAACCTGATAGACTTATTGCCATTAAAAAAGAACTGGAAGATTTTCAAGTTGTATCGAATGGCGGGATTGTTAATGGTGTGCAACTCGGCATGAAAGGAATAACTCAACCCTGGCTCCAGGGCGAGATATCCAGGTGCAAGCGACTGCTTGAAAAGTACTCTGAATCAGAACAAGGGGCGGATTGGTACCATCCCCCCAGTGCGAGCGGCTGCAGATCACACCGGCACCGGTCGGCATCGAGAAATATTTTAGTATCAAAAATCGGAGATCCGGAGCAACGGCCGGCCACAGTTTTGATACCCTAAAAAACGAGAGATCAAGAAACCAGCTCGAGAAGAATGATATTGGAGATTTAGGATAGCGAGGTCGACCAAGGCCGGTGAGGTCGACGTGATCCGCGCGGAGCCCTCCAACAAATGATTCAGTCAAAGTTTGCCATGAGAAAGCATCAGCCTGATGGTAGCGAAACAGTGATTTATCCCTGCAAGCTTTGCCTGATATTTCAGAACAACAAGGTTAGGAGCGGATTGATACACATCCCCCAGGGCGATTGCCAAGTATTTAGCGAAAGAGGTGTAAATATGGCTGAGAAATTATCTATTTATGATCCAGCCGAAGATTTAGACAGTCATGAAGCCATTGAGTTTTTTTTAAACGATGCGCTCCAGACTGGTGACCCCGGTTATATCTCTAAAGCCCTTGGCGTTGTTGCCAGGGCTAAAGGTAGGAAAAATGTTGGGCCACGGGACGATCCACAATAAAGTGCGAGGCGATGCAATCAAACATTTCAGGAGTTACCGGAACAGCCTCGACAGTGTTCGGTACTGAAGGATATTAATTGATTTCATAATTACAGAGATAAAAGCCACGCCTTGCCGGATCATATCAATTTGATGCCCATACAGTAAAAAATCCATTTGAGTAGCACGATGCCGACCGAGGGACAATACGATGCTGAGTACCACTGCGGAATAGGTAAACTCCTTTCTACTGCTTATCTGTGCGAATTCACAATGATGGAAAAGGGGAAAGTGCAAAAGTTTCACACATTCAAGGATTGGTATGCAACTCTGAACGATGCTCAAAGGGCAACGAGTTTATAAGTTACTAGAAAAAACATATGGAACATGAAAAACTGATGGGCAAATAGAACGACTTGTGGGACAAGCTCACATCCTACCGGGGCACCCCTTCTTGTGATATATCACTCTCAAGGCGAGGAACCTCTCATAAACACGCATTCAAAATAATATCATGATTATCATACACCCCGAGTGATCGCCCCCTCCCCTCCACCTTACACAACAACATCATTACATATTTACGTAATCACATAGATGCATTGTTACATATTTGCGTCATGATACATTTACATAATTACGTGTTGTCATGATCAGACCGTAATTATCAAGCGATTAGGTCTTTCTTCAGCGCTTACCAAATGGATCCAATTGTTCATCGGGTAATGCCCCCCACTTTGTAGAGTCTTTTGAATGTCACCATGTTGAGGTGCAGTCCACGTTCTATTAGATGACAACTACTTTATTCCGGTTCGACTTGGTGTCCGGACCAAAAACAACCTTCACCCCTTCATTTTTTGCAAAGTAATTGCGTTATAACTATTGTAATTATGTTATGATACTGTATCATATCATTGATACTGTATCATATCATTAATAGAGGAGAAACTATGCAACAGGTCGCAACTTATGAAACGGTTGTAAGGGCTTGTGAAAGCCTGAAAAGAGAAGGCCAGAAAGTTACGGGAAGAGCGGTTTTGGCGATTACAGGCGGCGGCCTGGGGACTGTTTTAGGCCACATTAAAGAGTGGCGACAAAATGCGGCCCAGATTCCGACAAATTTACCTTCAGAAATCCCAACAGAAGTACAAGCTGCTATACTCCGCGCTTTAGGGTTCGCACAAGACGAAGCAGCGGCGAAGTTGAAGGAAGCAATTGACCAGGCTGGCGCCAGGGAGTCTGAGGCTCTGGATGGATTGACTCTGGCCGAAAGCCGAATCGAGGAACTGACCACTGAGTTAACAGAAGTGCGAAGCCAGGCAGATAAAGACAGGCAGGAATTTGAAAAAATCCAGGCAGTACTTACAGAGAAAGTTGACTCCCTGACCCAACGAACCCAGGATCTCGAAACTGAGCGGAAGCAGCTGATTGAGACCGCCGAAGCTTCCCGCACCGAAACTGCCAAGGCTCTTCTCCAGATAGAGCGTGCCGATCAAGCCTCCTCGAAAGCTGAAACACAAGTTCAGAAATTAGAATCAGAATTGAAACAAATTCTGGAAGAAAAGATTGCAGCTGAAAAAGCGCAAGCCGTTGCCGAACAAAAAAGCACTGACCAGGCCGAAACATTAGAGGAAATCCGAGCAACAATGGCGGAACTCAAAACTGATAGTAAGAGTGCCATTGCAGAGCAGAAACAGGAGATACTGGAACTTAGAAAGCAAAATGCAGAGTTAGAAAAACAGATCGCTGCATTACACAGGAAAGCCTAGCTCTTCCGGGGGAATCCGAATTTTGTTTGAACGGGAAAAAAAGAAAAAAACGATACCGGACAGGCTGACAGAGACACGGCCTGTCCCGGTTTTTCAGCAGAAAACTTATTGAAGTTCAAGGCGAAGTATTCGCCCAACTGCTTTAGCCGCTCGTGAAAGAGCCGCAAGGGTTACTTTGTCGTTTTCTGGATCAAGAAGACGGTCCAGTTGAGAACGGCTCGTTTTAAGCTGTTTTGCCATTTCAAATTTGTTAATCCCGCTTTCCTTCATAGCTGTTGCAAGTTGGTAGGCAATAACACGCTTGACGGCTTGTTCTGTTGTTTCTTTATAGGTACCTTGTTCTTTCAAAAAATCATCGAAAGAACTTCCTACTCTGCCCTTTTCAGTTTCTTTGCTCATGGCTTTAATCCTTTCATTCTTTTTACCGCGAGCGCCATTTCGTTATTAGGCGTTTTTGGGCTTTTCTTTATAAAACCATGCAAAAGCACCATGCTTCCTTCATGAACACAGAAGAATACTCTTGCTATTCTCCCCCCTGGCAGATCGACACGTATTTCCCAGAGGCCTTTGTGTCCTTTAAGGGCACAGCATAGAGGCATACCAACAGGCCAGCCAAACTCAGCAACTCGACTATCATCTCCTATGGCCTTTCTATCTTCTGGGGTCTCTAAAAGCCAGTCCTTTACAGGCTCTCGCCCCCCCGTCTCTGTCTCGAAGAATCTGGCAGGCAGTACTTTCAATGGTTATTCCCTAAAAACATATTGTACCTTATATGGTACACTGTCAAGAGTTTTATTGTTTGGGGTTCAGCCCCTAAGTGTCGAGATCTCGCGGAAATGCTGTTGCCGATGATCGCTATCCATCTTCCGGGCAATCAGGCTCTTTCTGAATGGCTGGAAGTGTTTTGGTGTCAGATTGGTGTCTGATTCCGCCCGGCAGCTGCTTCTTTGATACCCAATGACCACAGCAATTAAATTGTTTACAGTGGTACCGGCCGACCCATGCGCTGGTGGCTCGTCTGACCGGCTTCATTTTTGCTATTTTGTTTTACTTTCAACGATAGCTTCCTAATAATTCTTCGTGAGTTTGAAGATCCATATACATCTCTACATATGGTGTTGGTAAAACATTTTTTGCCCATGGTTCTGGATATACATTGAGAAAGCTATTATAGTCATAGTGAATTCAGACTGAATAATCTTGCAAGATGCGGAAAGTTCTGATATTTGAATAAAGGCTCCCACTCCAATAATACATTCAACACCTTCCAAAAAGGAACAAACTATGAGCGATCTGCTTAGAATTTTAACTCACTCTCGCCGCCTTAAAAGTGCCGTAAAAGAATTATCAAATGAACAATTGGAAGAATTTAGAAATAAACTGCAAAGTATTATCGAAGAACGTCTTTCCGAGGAGGAGGCTGAGAAACAAATTAACGCTGAAAAAACCGCAAAAATCCAACAGTACAAAGAAATGCTCGAAGCCGATGGTATTGGTCCAGAGGAATTGATTGACTTTTCGCCCGAAAGGCCAAGTAAACGGCCCCCTCGCGCACCTAAATATGAAATTTGGAACAGTCAGGGAAAACACATCACCTGGACCGGTCAAGGCAGGATGCCAACTATCTTCAAAGAACGAATTGAGGCCGGTGAACCTCTTGAAACCTTTTTGATAGAGAGCAACATCTAAGAAATTTTTCTAATTTTCTCCACTTGTTAGTCATTATGCATTTGCGTTGTTACATCATTGCATCATTACATCTTAACACAATTGCACAATACCTCAATGTCGCAAATATGATTCAACAATCGAGCACTTTATTTGTGTAATATGAAGTTGTTATCATCGTTCACCCTCCCCTCCCCTACTTTGTCGAAGACAACATTTTAGGGGCACTCCGGGAACTGCTATATTCGCCTGACATGATTTTCCCTCAATTATGCAGCAACGATTCGATGCATTGTGTCGCATATACGACACAATGCATCTGTGCTTATATGACTGGCCCAGGCCGATATGGAAAGAACGGTATATTGAGGATTCTATCAACTCACAGCCAACTTTCGAATCTTCTAGACTCTGAGCCGTGGTGGGTAACATCTTTTATCTACCTTATATATACACAGCATCCGGGGCATTCCCGAAATTGGTATTTTAGCCAGGTCGATAAGGGTAGCACGTCTTGCAATAGAGGTAATCAATGGCGCCATTACTTGGGCAAACGTCTTTATGTTGATACCATTTTTTACATCCAAAACATTGGTATGTGCGCTTCCCTCGAAGAACAGATTTAACTTTTTCAACAACTGCGCGAAAGACAGTCACTTAATCCTCCTCAACTCAGTGCGTCGTTTTTTCACTTCCCAATCTTTAATTTCTTTTTGAATTCGTTGTAATTCTTGATCAGAGACAACAGGTTCCGTCTTTTGTTTCTTATAGAATTTTTGATAAAAGAAATAGCAGCAAGTGCCTAAAATCAAATAAAGAACTGCAACAAGACCAAACCATGTTACCACGACAATCTCCATTACGTCATTGATCAACAACATACATGCGCAATAACATATTTACGTATATGCGCTATTCCTTCAAAACACCTAAGACCAAATCAGGCAAATCTCTTTCCTGCCGTGAACTTCTTTTAAGTTGTTTCCGAATTTTATCAAGAGTGATTTGTTCACCAAGAAACACATGCCGCAGCATAAGAGAAACGAGCCTGGTAAGTGCGGTGAGATTGGCAAGACTTGATTGCAATTTGTGGTCATTTTCTCCAGCTGTCGTTACAAACAATTCAACCGGCTTACCTGCGTATTCCGAAACAATAAGATACCATTCGTTTTTCTCCCGGTCCTCGGCCCTGTGTCGTTTCGCATCCAAAACCTCTGCAATTTCTGTTTGCCACGGAATTTTAATTCTTCTGACCTGGGGGAGAATAGCCCTGTCATGCAAAAGTGGCCAAACCTGTTCTATAACGGTTGGAGAATTTATCACCGCATAAACCGCTGGCCTACACTCGTCGCACACGTTAAACAATTTTTTAACTCGTATGACCCCGGACAATGAACCGCAAAATTTACATGCTTTTTTCATCAACGCAATCCCCACCATCGTCGTTATCTGTTCCGTAGTCCTCAACGAGATGTTTTAAATTCTGATCTGCAATTAACTTGTTTTTAACTGCCGATCGTAATTCTGTAAGCTGAGAAGACGCTTGATGCATTTTTCTGAAATATGCATCTCTCGAAGAGACCAGCTCGGAAAAATTTTCAATCATCCAGGATAATGCCTTGGATCTGGTATTGAAACCATTCTTTTGAGAAATCTCATCAAGAATTTTATTATGGTCGTCCGTTGCCCGAAATGTAAATGCCATGCCGTCCTCACCAATAGAGATGATATCTAATTATTTTTATAACAAGATTTTTGACATAATACCATCATGTCATATTGCTGTAAAGGCATATAGCTATTCTAACGTATTTATGTGTTGCCGGAAATGTATAATTATGCTATGACGCACTGATGCAAGATCGTATCTACGATAAAATTGAAGTAAGGGGTGAGGGTTTATGAAAATAGTGTCCATCAACAATCAAAAGGGGGGAGTGGGGAAAACAACCCTATCCTTTAACTTAATAAAGGGTTTGGCTGCCGCCGGTTATCGAACCCTGGCGGTAGATAACGACCCACAAGGCAATCTCACGTCCTGTTTTCTTGAAAACGAATTGACTTTGTCCGCGAATGTTATGGATATTTACAGCGGTCAGACAGTAAAGCCGCATTTCGTCTCAAAGGGCCTCGATCTGATAGGGGCGGACATACATCTTGCCAAAGTGGCCGAACATGATTTTGAGGTAATTTTTAAACTGAAAGAGGGTCTTGCCCCCTTCAGCGAGGATTATGATTTCGTAATAATAGATTGCCTGCCCTCTTTCGGATATTTGAGTACTGCCGCGTTGTATGCATCAGACCTCGTGTTGATCCCGACAAAGCCGACACAGTTTGGGTTATCGGGCATGTCCGATCTTTTGGACCTAATTGAAAAAATGAGAAGCCGACTCAACGGCAATCTCACCCTCCTCGGAATCATCCTGAACTTGGTTGAGAATACAGTGATATGCAAGGAGTTTCAGTCGGTGCTGCGGAAGGCATACGGAGAAAAGGTGTTTGAAACAGAAATCAGCAAATCAGTGAAAATTGAGGAAAGCCCAACACTCAATCAATCGGTTGTTGAGTATGAACCGCAGTCAAAAAGCGCAATGCAATGTAATGCATTTACCGCCGAATTCATAAATAAAATCAAGGTTACTGACAATGGCAGAAAGTAGAAAGAGACAGTTTGCAAAAAAGGGAGAGCAGATCCTTGGGGAAAAACCGTCAAGCATGGAAGAGCTCATGCAAGATACATCAACGCATAATGGTGACATTGCGACAAAACATACTGCCATCAATAAAGACACCCCGAAAGAGATCCGAAAAACCACTTTCATTGATTACGACCTAACGGAAAAAATGAGACTATTGGTGTTCCAAAAACGTTATAAGTCGGAAAGGGCTGTGTTTGAAGCTGCTCTGAAACTTTTAATGAAGAAAGAGGGCGTTTAAGAGTGGGGCGACAGAACCTCCCTGAATCGATATACGTTCATCACGATAATTCTTGGTAGGATTGAAGAATGCCCCCGTTAGCTTTGGTTACGGGGGCTTTTTGCTTTGATATAAAAACCGTCCAGGTGTCCGTCCGGATCCCGCTTTTCGGGTATCAATGAAGCCGCTGCCGGCGCGATCGGGCTCATCACTTTGATACCAAATATTTTCCAACCATCACCGGCGCCGGTCTGATCTCAAGCGGGAGACTCGGCCGACTGGTATCATTTCTCGAAAGCACACCGTCCGCCTCTTTTGCAGTCAATACGCTTATTCATCAATACGTCAATGCATCATTGCGCCAATACGGCATTATGTTAAATCACAAACTAATTGGATATATTTACGTTCACTTAGCATTGATCGATAACTTGATGAAACCCCGCCTTGATGGACGGGGCTCGTGACACTTGATCCCGTCAAGCCGCTATTTTCAACACTCGACTCTCTGCCGGGAACAGTGGAGCGTCTATATTGTCTTCATACGTTTTTACATCTTCAAAACTCTTCACAACATCCTGTTTCTCGTGTACCAATTTTTCAAATGACTCGGTTCCATAGTCATCCGGCAACCATCCCTTGCCTATGCACGCCGCAACGTTAAATCGCCGCAAAATATCCTTATCCAAAAACGTCAAGTGCAAGGTCCCTTTTTTGTGAGCGGTAACCTTGAAATAGGTGCTGTAAATAGCCTTGTTTTCTCCCTGGGCAAACGCCCGCTCGATTGCACTCACCATTGAGCAATAGGGCCTCATGCCATCAAAATAGTTCATTACAAGATCAATGTCGCGTATGACCTGGGCCGCTTGCCAATTCAATTCCCATCTCCCCCAGTTAATGAAGGGCAAGCCATAACTGCCATATATCGGGATAATCACCCGTTCACCGACCTTGAAAGCGTTGTTGGTTTTCCAGCCATTAAAATAATGGATGTTTTTCTCGTAAATGGTGTCCCGGTAACTGCTTTCGATTGTAAACCGGTCAAACAGGGCAATCACGGAATCCAGGATAGTTTTCTCGTGACCTCCGATTATATTCAGGATAAACGCCCTGACGTTGTTTTCAGTGAAATCCATTTCGCACTGCTGGGAAAGTTGATGCTCGAATTCTTCTCGTTTCTTTTTGGTTAAACGCTCTGTGACAACATCGAGTTCGAGAGCCGATCGCCAGAAATTTTTCCTGACATCACGAACTGTTTTGTTTACCGTGTCTTGCAACATGGATGTGAGATCTTTTGAACCTCTGATGTTTTTAGGCTCTTGATTTAACCCAATATAAGTATGTACTTTTGAGTAATTTCTGTAATAGGCAACTATTGTTTCGGTGCAAACGGCAACAACCTGGTTGTAGTGTGCAACCATCTCCCTGATCGTTTTGCCGGTTGAAAGAGCATGTTCCCCCTGGACGGTATCTTTACATTCCCAGGCCTTGTCCTTGGCCCCTGCAAATAAGTCCTCCTCAACATTCCGCTCAACAATTATGTTTATCAGGGCAACATCAACACTCGTTGTTCGCTCTGCATCTAAAAACGCCCCTTCGTAATATTCGATTTCCGCCCCCAACTCCTCAAGTATCCTCGCCAAGAGCTTGCGAGAATTCGTGTACGGATTTTTCAAGGTTTCGGCATTCAGGACGCAAATAATCTGCCCCTTGTAAAGAATATCAATGGCCTTCAAAAGGTGCTTATCTCCTTCGTCAAATGGGGGATTTGATATGATGAGATCAAATTTATCCGGTCCAGCAAAAGACAAGAAATCACTATCAATGACCTTGAATCCTTTCTCCCTGAGAATGGCTCGCAGGTTCTCATCGATTTCAATAGCCATGATTTCTGGCCTATGATGCATGTCTCTCCAGCGCTCACGAACCTTTTCAGCCAGATCCCCTTTGCCGCCTTGGGGCTCCAAAATCATTCTAGGGTGGCCAACAATTTTCTTGACCATCTTTCCAGCTAAAAAATCGGAAATGGGAAACAGATTTTTGTTGTAGGTAAGCATTTTCAAATCTCCTTGGTGGTTGTCAGCATGTGGGCATGTCACGCGCGGGTCCAGCATAAGCGTCCAATGTTCCACAAGAATCTTAACGGACTGATCTTTTGGTCCTTTTCAATATGTTTCCCCAGGTTTCTAAAACCTGGCTCCCAGCGGGAAAGAGCTTTTCCGAGAGAGCTTTCAAAAAAACGTAACCAACGGGCGCGTTTTCTTTGGAAGCTGCAAAAGAACGAAGTGACCAGGGGCCGTTAAGAGGATGCAAGGGCGGGATTGAAGTCCTTTTTTTCAGTGCTTTTCTGAAAAAAATCAATCCCCTCGTCTTGGCCCTTGCATCCTCTTAGGCCCCGCAGCTACCAATCAAGCGCTCTTTGCTTGACTGACTAAAGCTGTGGCTGTGGGCTGTTGTGGTTGTTATCGACGCCAGTCTGTGGGCTACAACTGACAGGCATCGCACACCTGACTTAAAATGCCTCAATCAAGATGAATGTGACTGTGCGGGGTATGTTTCCTGCGGACGCTGTCACAGCAGGAATAAATTCCACGGCACAACGTGAAGGATCCGAAACACAAAGAGATAGGTGATAGATAAAACTCTGAAGATAATTGGCAGAAATAGGCCTGAAGGATCGTGCCGGCCGACTCGCCTTTTATAACTGATTGGCGGTGATTGCAGCGTAGCGGAAACGCCGGGAATGAGATGAGAAAAGAGCGCGACGGCCGGGTAAGCCGGAAGCCGATCAACACCCAAAAACAAAAAGAGATGTTTTTCCTTGTTCCGGTATCAAAATCCTTTTCTGGGGTTTCTCCGGATCCCGCTTTATGGTATCAAAAAGGCAGCTGCAGGCACGGACCAGGAGGAGTTTGTGATATCAAAATGTCTCTTCGCCTGGTCGATGTCGGGCGGATCTCGAACCGATCACTCGGAACCCTGATATCAAAAGCCGAATCTGCAAGAGAACTGAATCGTCCCATGTGGTATCATGAATCAAACAACCTGTTGACAAAGCGCAATATTTGATCATCTAATGGCAAGACAAAAAGTCACAGACACAAACAACAAAAGCAAAAACCTTGTAAAACCATGAAAAAGAGAATCGCCCTCAACTTAACCCAACCAAACGCATTTTTAAAAGATGTGCCAGGCGTGACAACCATCGTCAACTATCTAGTGACGAGAGAATTCGGTGCCATGCATTTGGAACCTCAGGAAGACAATGAGTTGTTCGAAGCAATGAAAATTATTGCTGCAAGAAGACTGAAACAACGTATTCAAGAAGAATATGATGTTAAAAGAAAAGCAAAGAATCCCATAAATATTAAACCGACAAAAAAGTCGATTGCCCTCTATCTTGAGCCTCAAAACGAATTCTTAAAAGATGTTTCAGGAATTTCACTTATCGTCAACTATCTCATTTCTGAAGAGTTTGGATACGAATGTTATCCCGACAACAAAGAAGAAAATGAACTTATCGAGGCACAAAAAATAATTCTAGCGGTAAGGTTTGCAAAAAAAATCAAAGAGGAGAAAGAACAAGCAACAATCATCGAAAAACTGAACAAAATCTAAAGATATCATTTCATCAAACAGAACTCTTTTTTGTTGGTATATTCTGATAGCAAAAAAGAAATTACTGAAAGCCAACAACCATCTCACACAAACATATTCGATCACTACCTCCTGCAGTTTGAGCGGCATCCCACTGATAATTCCCCACCAACACCCTTCCTGATTGGAGCCAAATTAAGTTAGGTTAAAATTATTTTTACTCCATTGAAAAATAATTTCATTTTTCGTTTTCTCCCCCCAGGTTACGGCTACATTTTCGCTAAACATTTCGCAACATTATCTATAGCAAATCACCCAACCACGGCTGACACACTGTTGTTGACATAGGTATAAATACCCATGTCACGTTTGCAAAAATGTGGTTTCAAGAAAATCTCTCCAGCAAATCAACATCATTTATATAGAGTTATTCATTTGTTTTTATGACATTTTTTATAATTACACGAAGCAATATCAACACGGATGTTTACTTTACTATTTTATGTTTGTACTATATCGTACTAGTGTAATATCGCAATAATGTAACGGCAAGACTGTGTGACATTTCGCCTAACATTATCAAGCAATGGGGCACTTCCCAAATTAAACTCAATTGTGTTAACATGCCGCCCGTTTCGTTGATGGCAAAACAAGAGCATGTTGTTTCAGGTGGCTCTCGTTTTAAATGTAAGCAATAGCGGAAGGAAATATTATGAACAAATGTGGCCGATTTACTATTAGTTTGGATGATGGCAACGAGTGGTTTAATGCGTTCCCGCATAAATCGAAATTAGTAAATTTTCTTCTGGCAGAAGTGTTTGCCGATGAATCATCAAAGGCTGTTCAATCGAATCCCGATATGGCGGATGCTTATAAGATAGTTAAAGCACAAAAATTGATCAGAGGAGATTCGAAAATAAATAAATGAGAAGCAAACAATGTTCTGGTGGAAAATGGAAACACCTTGAACCTGGAAGCATCAACAAGATGTGAAAAACTCCAAATCAAACAGAAAGGGGAGAGCGAAACCGTAAATGGCAAATTTGATAAACTGTATAGTGGTTGGACTTTTCTTATTAATGTCCTGTAGTCGGTTACCCGACCATGGAGAATGTTTTAGTTATATCTCAAAAGAGATCCGACCGGAAAAGACAGACGTAATCCACGAGCAACGTTACAACATTGTCGACCTTTAATAATATACAAAGAAGGGTGGTAAAAATGAAAAGCATCAAGTTTTGGATTTGCAGCCTTATTTCAATTCTTTCAATCATGCCCGTTACATGTTCAGCGTTCACTGCTCCAAGTTCCGGCGACACGGGTTATGAGATATATGAGTTTGTCACAACGACCATCATGGATGGTGCCATAGGAATTACGATCTGCATAGCATTGATCGCCTTTGCAGGTTTTTGGATCGCCAGAAGCAATATTTGGGGGGCCCTGGCCTGTTTTGTTGCCGCCGTTCTTTTCTACAGTGCAGAGGATATTGCCCTGTCAATTGGTGTGTTGTTCTAGGGGGCAAGATATGTATGAGATCCCTCGATACCTCAACAAACCTTTGAGATACATAGGCTTAGAACTCACTGAAATCATGTTCGCCTACATGGGCATATTCTATGCGTTCATGGTCCGGTCGACCTTGGCCGCGCTGATATGGGTGGGAATAATGATATGGTTTGTCAAATATTCGAGGGCCTCACCTCCAGGATTCCTGAAACACTACCTCTATGCTTTTTCAATGTTCGAACTTGAACATTATCCAGACGCACAAAGGCAAAACTTTATTGAGTGATAAGGATGAAATTAGGAAAATATCTCGACGTGAAATCAAGTCTTTTGCAGGAAAATGCCCTGTTGAAACTAGGAATCGTACTCTTTGCTATCGCGGCCTTAATATCTTCAATAACAGCATTCAGGGCAATGAAATACTCCAGGACAATCGTTGTGCCCAGCAGATTGGCAAGCCAATACAGTGTGTCGGAAAATTGGATGAGCGAAGAAGGGGTAAAGGCACACACAAGAGAAATATTGGATCTATTCCTCAACTATACCCCCGAATCCGCAAAAAGCAGGTTCTCCGACCTCATGAAAATGGTGCTGTTGGAAAATTATCCCGAAGTACACGAGCAACTTGAGGAGGAATTACGCTCAATTGAGAGACTGAAAATCGTCAGTACTTTCCTCATCCAAAACTACAATATTGATAATGATAAGAAGGAAGTGCGCGTTGACGGACTAAGAAAGAAAGTATCACACGGCAGACCCATAATAGATAAAAGCGAAACATGGCTGGTGAGATACGAGATCATCGAATCGAATTTCAAGATTTTAAAAGTGTCCAAGTATGACAGGAGTGAGAAATGAGTCTCAGAACAGCCAGTTTATCACTTGCGGGAATATTAACGTTTCTTTTCTTCACCAACGTGTGTGCTGAAGATCTCTCCATTACGGCAAATGATGAGAACAACAAAGTCAACCTCACCGTTGGGAAGAACTCTGAAACAGATGTGAACCCTGTGACATCGGAGCCGGAATCAGAACAAGAGCAGGAAGAAGAACCGGTAAAAGCGATTAAAAAGAAACGTCCGACAAACGCGAAAATTTTACGGCCCGATGTAACCAACGATGTCCATATTTCTATCACGGAAATTAATCGGATCTCTTCAGACGAAGAGATCACGTCCATAAAATATGACAAGAAGGTAGAAAACCTAATTATTAACTACAAGGGCAAGAACGCCTATATCCTCTACACTGACCAGATAGAAGTGTTGGCGTATATCGAGACCGAGAACAATGTATACCCCGTGAGATTCATTCCGGCTGAAGTAAAAGCCGCACATTATGTTTTAAGCGATGATACACAACTCGGTAAAAGTTCCGAGTATTCGACAAGCAGTGTCAACCTTTCAAATAAAATCCACAGCACCAACAAAGAAAAACGATTTATTGAGATGCTGCAGTATGCGTACGGCAACCCTCAAACAGAAGAGGGCTCAGTAGAGATATCGAGGCTGAAGAATGTTCACCTCATAAGCGATATAGAAATTTACAAATACAAAACATACACCTTTTTAGATGATGGTCTGTACATCAACGTCTATCTGACAAGGTTGCATTCCTCCTGCCGTGAAGAAAAAGTCGAAGTGTCTGAAAAGGATTTTTTAATCCCTGAAATCGCCAATTATCCCATAGGGATATCCCTCGAACACAACCTTATCGACAAAGAAAGATATACGCGAATATTTGTGCTCGGTGCCTCAAGTCCTGGGGGCGCGAATGAAATTTAACAATATGTCGCCTGAAAAGAAAAAATGGGTGGTGAGAGGGATTATTGCGTTTGCGGTCCTTCTCCTTGCCGTTCCGGTCTACATGAAGAAATCCAACCGCATAAGACCGACCGAGAAAAAGAGGGAAGTCCTCGTGTCAGACAAGGAAACATTCGAGAAGAGCCTCCTTGCTCAAACAAAGGGCGCGCTCAAGGATTTGAAAGACGACAACGATGCTTTCAAAATCGAAATCAGGGAGATGATGAAAGCAGCCACGAACGACAATCGACTTGAACTGCAAAAGTACAAGGAAACTCTGGCAAAAACGACAGTGGAACAAATCAGGTCCCAAGAACAAAAAAGTCAGGATGAAATAATTGAGAAAATAACCGGAGAAAAAGCCCACGTCGTTAAAAGCAGGGGCGGAATAATGGGGCTGGTAAAGGAAAACACCGAGCAAAGCATATTTGATGATCCCAAGGCTGATAGGAAAACACATAGGGCTGCCGGCAAAGCGGTGACTGGTGAACCTCAGCGTGAAAGCGTGGTGATGGGGATCACCGAGATCAAACCAGCTGAAGACGAAAAAAAGAGCGGCAAGGCCGGGAAAACAAACAAAAGGGCAAACAAAAAGGTGAACCCCACGGTTTACCTGCCGCCTTCTTTTACAGAGGCCTCTTTGCTCTCTGGTGTTGTCGCTCCAACATCGGACGTATCAAACAAAAAGCCAATCCCGATGATAATAAGGATCAAGGACCTGGCGGTACTGCCCAACGAATATAAAGAGGACCTGAAAGGCTGTTTCGTGATCGCGGAAGGCCAGGCCGACCTCTCACAGGAAAGGGTCGAGGCTCGGATGGTGACATTAAGCTGCATATCGAAAGATGGAAAATCCTTGATCGACCAAAAAGTTAAGGGGTGGGTGGTTGATGGCGACGGCCGTGCCGGAATGAGAGGAAAGGTCGTTGCCAAGTTTGGTGCGCATGTTGCCCGGGTTGCAATTGCCGGATTCATGAAGGGGTTCGGCGAGGCGTTCCAGGAGTCCTCCTACGACTACAACAGTTCTGTTTACGGCAACACCACAAGAACATTCAAAAACACCGACCCATCAACTCTCACTCGAGCGGGAGTAGGGGGAGGGGTTGTTGCTGTCGCCGAAGATCTGGAAAAATTCTACCTGAATTTGGCCGAACAAACACTCCCGTGTGTGGAAGTAGGCCCCGCAAAAGATATTACCCTCGTATTTTCCGAAGGCGTGGAACTCGAAATCAAGAAAAGGACATGATAATGCGAAACATTATACCATATCTCACCATATTTATTGGATTATCAATATCCTCGGGGTGTGCGGTATTCAATCCCTACGAAGAGGATTTTGGTTGTCCGGGCGGCGATTACGGCAAGTGTGAAAAAGTGAAGGATGCCTACGAGGACTCTTTTGTGGATGATCAGGAAAAATTCAGCCCCATGGTGAAAACCAGCAAGCAGCAGGTAGCCAAAGAATCCGACGGCCCGGTCTACGATTATCAAAAACAACTGTACGCCGAGATGAAGGGCATAATAGGTGAAGCTGAAACGCCAATGCTGACACCACCAAAACAAATGAGACTTCTTGTTCTCGATTACGTCGATAACGATAAAATTCTCTATGGATACAGATATATATATTTTGTAGCAGAGCAAGAACGCTGGATATTGCCGTTAAACCAAATACAAATCCCGAGAAGTCATGCTGAAAAACTTTTTAGATAAGATATTCAAACAGATCGGTGGCGGTGGTCTGGACGAATCGATGTTTTTTGGCTCAATAAAACGCGATAAGTTCTCCAATTTGCTGCCCTATGGAGCTTACAACGAAAAGGAACATTACTATTTGTCGCGCGACGAACGCCTATGTTTCCTCTTCGAAGTATTGCCTTTGGCATATGCGTCTCAGTCAACATACGATGCACTGCAGACCATCTTAGATACTGTTCCGTTTGGCACAGTTATCCAATCAATTTTATACGCCGACGACGATATCAGCGGATTTGTTGACCGGTATCTGCAAATAAGAGAAGACCAGAACGAAGAATTCAAGACTATCGCCCGGAAAACAGCAGATCTGTATTCAGAGGCGGCTGATAAAGGCTTCTCGAAAATCTCCTCGATACCGGCTCGAAACTTCAGGTCATTTATCTGCCTGAAAATGAACACCTGTGATTTCACGGATGACGTCAAATTCATGCGTGATTCAGTGTTTGAAACGCTCAAAGGGGCAAATATCTTCCCCATATACCTTGAGCCTCAGAATCTGTGTGAAATATTGCAGAAGATCTTCAACGACAAGGACGACCTGCCGGCGAAAGGTGTCTGGCAATACAACGACGAGGTTCCCATCAACAAGCAAATAATCATGGGAGGAACAACAACAGATATCGATTTTGATTGTGTAAGACTGGGAAAGGAAAAATATGTGACCCTGCAAACAATCAAGGAATATCCTCATGACACGTTGACCGAGCTGACCATCAACCAGGTATTTGGCGGACTATGGGGAAACAGGGACGACACCAATCAATATAATTTTCCCTTTCTCTGTTCAGTCGTTTTTTGTGTCGAAGACCTGAAGACCAAGCTCCATGCCCTGACAACCACAAGCATGTTTCAGCAGAAAACAGGATCGGGTGCCGCCCACAAACACGAGAGAGAAAGAGAGTTGATCTGGGCAGCCAAGGAGGCGGATCGAAACAATCGTTTCATACGAGTTATCCCGATAATTGCGGCTTTTGCCAAAAACGAAGACGCCGCCCATGAGAACAAGGCAAGAGTGAAGCGGATGTGGGAATCTCAAGGATTCTCGGTCAACAACGACAAAGGCATTATCGGGGTACTGTTTTTAATGTGCCTGCCCATGGGGTTTTACAGCAGCAAAAAGATTATTGAATGGCTTGAAAGAGATCGAATAATGACCTCCAGGTCTGCAGCTCGATTCTTTAACATTCAAGGCGACTATGGGGGAGTGGGGCGCCCCATAACTATTCTGACAGGCCGGAAAGGTCAAATTTTAACGATAGATATATTCGACAGAAATTTGCCCAACCAAAACGGCATTATTGCCGCGGCCACCGGGTCGGGAAAGTCATACTTTGCCAATCGGCTGCTCATGGACCAGAGAACAAGCGGAGCCATCCTGCGCGTCTTTGACCTGGGTGGAAGTTACAAAAAGCTTTGTAACCTGCTGGGTGGGAATTTCCTCGAATTCAAGAAAGATTCAAAAATTTGCCTGAATCCCTTCACGAACATCAAGGATATTTCCGAAAGCATTGCATCGCTGCAGAGCATAATTTGCCAAATGGTTTGGTCGTCAAGTGGACACAAGCCAACAGAAACACAGGTGAGTATTGTCAAAGCCGCCATCCGGAAGGTTTGGAACGATTACGGGAACGATGGCAACGTGGATAAGGTAAGAACCGCACTGAGAAACGTTAATCAGCTGATAGAAGAAGATGAAGAAAATCTTGGATCGGCACATTATCAGTCTCTCGGCGATACAGGTGCGGAACTCGCGTTCAACATGGAAGATTTCTGCTCAAATGGCCCTTACGGCCGTTGGTTTCACGGTAAAAGCACCCTGAATATCGCAAGCGATGAATTTGTGGTTCTGGAGCTCGAGGAGTTACGGGCTCAGCCGGAATTATTCAATGTGGTGGTGATACAGGTCATCAATTATGTGACCGAGAACCTGTATCTCAGTAATAGGAGCAATCCACGAATCAACTTGTTCGATGAGGCTTGGCAATGGGCCGACGACTCGAGTTTCATCGGTGAAACAATTGAAAGGGGATACCGGCTCGCCCGTAAATACTATGGAAGTTTCATAACGGTTTTTCAGTCACTCCTCGATCTTAAAAAATTCGGAAAAAGCGGTGATGTGCTCCTGGAAAACTCAGCCTGGTTGTTCCTTCTCATGGGAAAAAACTACGACAAAGTTCAAGAAGAGAAATTCTTGACACTCGATAGTTTTCCACTGGAAATACTGAAATCAACAAAACTCGTTAAGGGTAAGTATTCCGAAGTTTTTATCAAAACCCCATTCAACATGGGGATTGGCCGACTCCCCAACGACACATACAGCCACCTGATTTCAACCTCCGATCCCCTGGACAACAAAAACATAGCGGATGTGGCACAGAACCTTGGGATATCACAACTCCAGGCCATAAAATATATCTCCGAACAACAGGCAGGCCAGTAGGGCAGGGGAATGATACCGCAGGTCGAACCATGCACGTCCAGATCTGACCGGCACCGGCGATGGTGGGAAATCTTCTGGTATCAGAATGGTGTCCCGGGGCCCGCCGGCACCAGGTTTTTTGATACCAAATTGAAAGCTGAATCTATATGAAAACTAAGCAAATAGTAATTTTTGTCCTGTTTTGCATCATGTTCGCACCAGGCAAATCATCAGTTGCAAAACTGGTAGTGTATGAAGGTGATGGACAAGCATATGAGATCGCCGAAGGGGATAAGACCAAGGAAGTTGCCGAATTAACCCGAAACTACATCGAAAGCAAGAAATCCGAAGATCGACATAAAGTGAGATTAAAGAATACTATTCTCAAAGCTGAACGAGACAGGTCAAAAAGAGTCGATGTTACACATGTTTTAAAAGAAAATATTGTGGGGAACAATGGGGAAATATTAAAGCGTGCCGGGGATAAATACAATCCGCTTGAAAATGTTACCATGACTAATTTGATAATCATTGATGGTGAAAATGAAGATCAAATTGACTGGGCAATAGAGAAGGAAAAAGAGTTTTCCGGCAACACAAAAATATTGATTGCCAAAGGTTCAACCAAGGATGCAAAGAATCTCCATGGAATACGTGTATATCGCTTGAGGGATGATATGCAGGAATTTTTCCAAATAACTCATATACCTTGCACAGTGAGCCAAGATGGAAAGGAACTGGTTGTTAATGAATATAATATTTAAAAATACATTAGCGATCATATTGGTTGTTTGCAGCTACAGAGAATGTCACGCGATATGCTGTGATGACAAAATCGAGAGCGATGATATTGCCTGGGACGAATTGAAGGAAGAAGAAAGACACGGGCAATGTACGTGCTATTATGGAAAGTTTACCAGACAGGGGACGCTGTATACTTTTTGGGAACCTGCCAGAATCATCGAAACAACGAAAGATCCCAACTGCATGATGGCTGAAGGGGATAGTGAAGGTGAAGAGGAAGGGGATCCCACCGATTTAACAACATACGGAACCGAACACGACAATGATAATTCCGAAGGACCAACTACCTTCTTCAATGCTCACATAACAACACCCCAATTCATCCTGGAATCGCTTTCAGAAAACAATATGAGGTGCTGGCACAATGGGACGGGTGACATAACGGATTATCTCTCAGAGGACGATTCGGCGTGGAATGATGAGGCCATTTCAGCGGTGATGTATCCATTGGTATTCACAGCAAATAATTACAAGTCTGTCATGTTGTGTATGTTGGACGCCACTACCTCACAGTTTGGGTTTCCCATCGATCCGTTTTATTGGTGCATGGGATCATGGGGGAGCACGTATCCAATTGGGGGGCATGTTGGAACAAACGAGCTCATAACAGGCAGCATCGCAGCTGCCGCACGAGCCATATACATTGGTGGGAGGACGGGAAGAATCGTAGATACAGCTTCATACTACTGCTACAACTTCCCGATGTTGTTGTGGATTAAAAGCTATTTCAAGTTTCAGCCAGTCAAACCCACCATAAGAAAATCAGCCATATATATTGGACAAAGTGCTGTTCTTTGGGAAAGCGAACTCAATGCATCAACATGTAATGATAATTTCGCCTGGGTACTCTGGCGGAAAAGGTCATGTTGTGACAGTGGCAGTAACAGCAGCAAAAGTAGTCGTCAATAACAACATCAAGACGAACAGGTGAAACATGAGAGTATATGTAACTTCCATTTTAATTATTTTAATACTTTGTTCCGTGTCAATTGCAGAGAATACTATTTTTACTGACGATGGATCGGTTGATATAGAGACAGGGGAAATCACCTTGGGTGAGAAATATAGAAGTATGGGTGAAGAAAGCTTGGAGGAAATGTTTCAAGAGAGATTGATCGTGTTGGAAATGGACGATAACGGAAATGTTACAAAAGCAATAGTGGATGGATCAGGAAAAATCGATACCGTCACGGGACTCATAAACGGAACAGGCAATATTGATCTTTGGTTCCTTGGATCTTTTAATGTATCGGAAGCGGCTGGACAGGGGGAGATGGAGAAAAAGAGCATGGATATAACAAAACTACCCGGGGCAAGAAACACACCGGGGATAAGCGATATAAAAGGAATCGAGAACAGAACGGGAACACTAGACAACATTTTGGAGAACTTGAACCAATGAAATATCATTTTTTATTTCTCATTGTTTTGATAGTTCCAACACCATTGTTTGCTGGTGAAATAATGTCCCTAGACGAGAATAGCGAGGCATATAGAGCGGCAAACAGATTATCACAAAACATGAGTTTGGATGAAGACAGCAATGCGTTTAATGCTGCCAGAAGACTCATTCAAACCGGAAAAATCGAAACCGCAACAAAAGACGAGATGTGTGCTGTTAAAAAGCCATACATATTGGTCTTTGTTTCTTCTAGTATGCCAAAGTATTTACTGAAGGAAATAGCAGAAGAATCATTTAAATTAAATGAAAAAGGATTGGCGAATGTGGATATCATCATAAGGGGAGTTCCGGAAATAGGGCTCGACACTTTCCGAGATCAAATAAATCCTGAAAACAAGGATATGTTTATAAGAATTGATCCGTTTTTGTTTAATAGACTAAAAATCTCACAAGTTCCGGTGGTCATAATTGATAGAAAATATGCAATTGGTTCACCATCCAGTATATTGTCAGCTATTAAACAAATAGAATCAGATGAATACGAAGGGTTGATTGATGAGATGGAGTATTTTTAGAAACAGATTTGTAATTATATTAATATGCCTTGTTGCTGGATATTTTGCTTCTAAGATTCCAGGACGTATAACGCTATGTAAAACAAAATCCGTTCAATACTGTGTGTATTGGACAATGCCTTATAATACGGATTCTGAAATTGCATTGGAAAACAAGTATATCCGCGCAATCATAGATATAGATTTACCAAACACAGATTGTAAGCCATGTCAAATCGTCAAAAGAGTTGGTTGTGATTCATTGTCTTGGATTCAAGTGAAAGATAAGACGTTTTATTGTGATGGGAACCCGATCAGTGAAGCGTTTCGAGATGACTTCATAGCAACAGACGGCATTATACCTGAAGACAAAGTGTTTTTAATAGGCGACCACCAGAGCAGTTATGATTCACGATATTTTGGTTTAGTTGAAAAAAGCAAAATAAATGCGACACTTTTACCTCTATTTTAGCTGTTTAATCTCCTTGCTTACCAGCGCTGTTGCTACGAGTGCCGTTCTGGAAAACACACGAACCGACCAACAGTTTTATGACAATTCACAAAAGGAAGGTTTCTACTGGTACGACGATCAAATAATTGAAATGCCAGAAAAAACAGTAGAGGAGGCAATCCCTGTCCCTCCTCCGCCGGAAACACAAAATGAACAAGGTATTGTTAATCGTTACAATTACGAACAGTTATGGGTTTTACACCCCGATGTTTTTGCCAAGGAGTTAGATCGGCGAATGAAACTGGCAATTCAATTTCCTACTATTGAAAACGTTTACGAATACCTGGAAGTTCAAGACGTTGCAAAGAGAAAGAGCGTGGCCTTTGCTGGTGCCATGGGATATGTATCACAACTCAATCCTCAATTTTCTGGTGAGAACAATTATCCGATCAATGTACCGGGACAAAAAGTATTGAGAAACGAAATGATGACAGACGATCAAGAGTTCTTGAAAAGTGTGAAAGACGGCTTTGCTCTATTGGTATTTATGAGTGAAGGGTGTTCGTATTGTGACGCACAAGAGCCGATACTTGACATGTTTTACGCATCGCACGGTTGGAATATTAAAAAGCTCGATATAAATGAACACTCCGATATTGCCGAAAAATATGCAATTACATTGACTCCATCAATAATTGTAATATCAAGAGAAACCCAAAAAGCAATACCACTCACTTCGGGAATAGTAACACTACCGGAACTGAGGGATAGGCTTATACGGTCGGTTCGAATGCTTAACGGCGAAATTGTGCCGGAGCAATGGTACACCAACAAAAGGTCGACAGATCCTCTGAAATTCATAAAGAAGTGAATCTATGTCAAAATTCTGGTTGTGGATAATTTTCGGAATCATAAGCACGCCCCACATTACTTTTGCGGACGAGTGGGTTGATAATTGGATCAAGGAATCTTCAATATCAAAGCCAAATATGTTTGATACGCAAAAGCGCGGATATGTCACGGCGGGTGGCTTTAAAACACGTTTTAAAAATGAGAATGATCATCTTGTTTCAATTAATCCCCCATCATTTAAATCAGGTTGCGGCGGTATAGATGTTTTCTTGGGCTCCATTGGCTATCTCGACGCTGACAGGCTTATGGCAAAATTTGAAAGTATCATGACAAACGCTCTCGCCACCTATGCTTTTGATCTTGCGTTAAACGTACTATGTACCTCATGCCAAAAAGAACTGCAGAGTCTTGAAGGATTGATGGAGCGGTTAAACAAACTTCAGATGGACGACTGCAAAGCATCAAAAGCGGTGGTGGCATATATGAATAATGAAACAGGCCAGGGTGATTCTGCAGCAAACACCGAAGCGATAAACGATTTCACGTTAAGTAGTGGAATAGAAGACCTCTATAATGATTCGACCGACAAAAATAACAACAAAACCGTGACCGAGGCGAAGTCAAATGAGGGAATGAGCTCAACAAGCACAGTCGAAGAATGTGGGCCAGATCAAAAGGATGTATTTTTCACTCCCGGTTTGCTCCTAGAAAATATCGCTTCTAAAACAGGTGAAAAAAGCAACGTGAGGCTGATGCGTGGCATTGTCGGTGATGTTCAAATTTCTAATGATTTAACATTCTCGAAAGTTGCACCATGTCATCAAAACGCCACGTTATCCGCAGAAATGGTAATCCATGGTGAATTGTATACCATGGACGAAAGCGGGAATTGCAGCGCAATGGGTAATATCAAAATTGGCGGATCATCTTACGAGAGTCTTTATGATTGGGCCGCCAAAAATATAGAATCGATATTGAACACAGTTACCAATAGAGAGGAGTATACCTTAGAGCAAGAGCAATTTATCAATGAATGTCAAGGACCTCTGTTGGCTGCTTTGAACTTTGAAATATATCAACGCCAGGGGGTGATTGGAACTGAAGATGTAAAAGTGATAGTTGATAAATATACCGATTGGGTAACCGAAGGATACGCATATGGCATGATACGCGACCTCATATCAAGCACAATCAGCCTCATAGATATGGCAAAAACAGTTTCAATTAATAATCCCAAACAATCGAGCAAGTGTAATCCCGGGATAGCTGCCACCGCCAGAAAAGAAGTAGACGATATGATTATTATGGCAAGATATTATAAAAAACATATCCAGGACGATGAAAATAATTATCACACTGCAATGCTTACACGAATGCTTGAATCGATGATGATGCAATCGATGAATCAACAAGTTAAGCAGAGAACCGGGCAAGACATTTCGCAAGGTGTTTCAAGATGAGATTATCAATCCCTACAGCTGTATTCCTTATTTTATTGCCATCAATCGTCTTAGGGGAAACACCCGATGTCTTCAAGGAATACGTGACATACGGAAATTTCTATCAAACAGCCAATTCATTCGAACGCATTGCCCTGATAGTGTCAGATGCTTCGTTTCAGAACTTCCTAATAGTTGCATTTCTTGGCGCTCTGCTTGTATGGGCAGGTATGGTGATCGGTAGATTCCTGTTCGGCGGGGGTGTCGGCAACTCTGTAATTCAGGGGCTGGTTATCATACTGACAGGTACCTTGATATTCCTCGCATTTATCAAACCTGTTGGCGATATGGCCGTGTACGATGAAAGTAGTGGACGCCACAAAATCATTTCCAACATACCCGACGGTATTGTTATTTTGGCAGGGATCCAAAACACCATTGTCAGATCGATTGTTGACATGATCTGGACCAGCTCGGACACACTTTCATTTAAACAAAACGCCGGTGGCGATATCTTCAATATTTTTGGAAGTGTCTTCAGCAATTCATTGTTCATTCCCTCCACAGATGATTCAAGTGGTGGAAATCTAAATCAATCCATCAAGAGCTATTGGCGAGATTGTTCGAAAAACGCCATAGGATTATCAGGTGGGGCAAGTGTCGATGATTTTTCCAATGGAACCATCCTTGAAACCTTCGAAAAGCTAAAATCCGGCAATGTATTTACCACTTATTATGGTTCGGGCAGTGGAGCGACGGTAACCTGTACGGCAGCACACGACAGTATAATTGCCGAGCTAAACGGGTTTTCCGCTGACAAAACAGGCAAAAAGTTCTGGGAAGAAAAATGTGGCGACGCCGGATACTATGAAATGCTTGATGTGACCGGACCTGGTGCTTCTGAGGTGTGTAGACAGAAGGTGATTGACTTCTTAATCATGAAAAACACCAGTGTTACAGACCTTGGGCTTATCCGTGAAGTTGTAATTTCAAACGCACTTTTCAGTTACCTGAAAAACTACGATTCGCAAAGCTTGTCAGATTTTAAAATGATGGCAGGCATGAGCGGAGAGGCCTCGACCTCAACGACCTGGCTTCCGATAATCAAAGGGACAGTGTTTGCGGTGTATATCGGCCTGATTCCCTTTCTATTGATCCTGATCCCAACGCTTTTGTTCCCGCGCGTCCTGCAGTTCATCTTTGGCATATTTGTATTCATGGTTGCCTGGGAAATATGTGATTCAATTTTGCACAGCTATGCAATGGATCAGTCTATGGCAATCATCGAAGACGTTTTCAAAGAAAAATTATCGCTCGCGAATGTTTGGCTTATGCAAGGTGAGTCGTTCAAGGCTTTAATGCTCTTTGGAAAAATGCGTTGGGCATCGATGACGCTTGCGAGTGTCCTCAGTATGGTGATCGCCCACTATGGTGGTGTAGCGATGGCACATTTTGCGGGTCATATGAATTTTGGTCCCGCCGGATCGCAAGGGAGCAGGGAAACCCTTGACCCGACAGGAAGGGCTCGGGAAATAAACAGTCTACCGCAAGTCATTCCAACTGAGGCGGTGAGTAACGAATATGGTTTCGCTGGGATGCAAAATTCTGCTTATTACGGCCAACGATCGGCAATGGAGAGCAATCTTGGCACTATCCGCGAAGGGGGCGGAGTGATGAACGCTTCCACACGTCAAGGCCAAATAAATGCAGACGGATTCACACAATCAGACGCACGTTTGACAGCCAGAGAACAGATCGAAAATGAGACGGGTATCAGTAGAGCTGAACAGAGCCGCTTTATTCACACGGCCGATGCGACAAAAGCGGTTGGCGAAGGGGCAGCAAAAAACAGTATTGGAATTGGTCCTCAATTTAGTTTGGCCGCACAAGGAGGATATCCCGTTTCAGCCGTAAAAGCACGAATGGTAGATGATATTTCACGGTATGGAAAGATCACTCCGGATACGGAAAAGATGAAAGATGACATGCTCAGGACCGCCTCCGGCAGAGGGCAAGTTTCCGAGGCTTTAACTGCATGGAATACAAGCGGTAATCCGACATACGCAACTCTCAACGATGAACAGAAAGAAAATATTGTGAGTTGGTATAACAAAGAAACCGGTCAGAATCTGACGCCGGCAGATGTGTCCAGCACTTCTGCAATCACTGTTGGAATGAGGCCGGATGGCAGCATCTCTCCCATGTTTGTGAGTGGCCAGGAAGGTCACACAAGTACCCGCCATGCGACCTCTACCGAAAAAGTTGGTAGAAATTATGAGGTGGAAAATTTAAGGACCGAGTTGGGCAACGGGACATTTGCCGAAAACCCAGAGCACAAGGTTTTGAAAAACATTGACAACTATGCAGCTGCTTTTTCTGGTGCCGTTTCAACTTACGTGAGCGAGGGCCAAAACTCACAAGTGAACATGAATTCCAGTTTGGCGGGAGGAGTCGGCCCAGGCCAAGGTTCTCCTGTCACAGCGAATCTTGGAGTTTCTGGTTCGATAAGCAGGCAAAACATTCTTTCGGAAAATCAAATTGCGGTGGAAATCAGAGAAAAACTGTCCCACGCTCGAACGGATTTGGAGGCACGACAAATAATGCAGTCTGAATATAACGGCTATATTAATTACACAAATAACTCTATCGATGTGCCTTCAACTAAAAATATAGGCGAGTCTATGGATAGCGCAAAAGAGTCAGCGGTGAAATTCGTAAATGATAAAAAAGATTCTTTAAATAATCTTATAGATAGAACCCGAGATTCTTTTTAAATTTCTCAAGGAGAAAATATGGATGGTTTTTTCGTAATATTTTTAATTAATGCAGTCGCAATAGTTATTATTATTTTATTTCGCTATATCGGCAAAAAAAATATAAAGAAGTTGAAGCCTACATATGATCATCCCAAAAGCAACCCTGAAGACTACCTGAATGATACGACTGATCCTAGAAACATATTGCATCCTTCGAATCCAGCGGGACCAAACTACTTTGGCAAACACTTTAATCGAGACGATTAAAGGATTTTTTAATTAACATATCCAGCGGACATGTATTTAATTGTGTCGACCATGACAAAACGTGGATATTTATTTAATATATTTAAACAATATTTCTATCTCCTGAATCCACAATTGTTGCTCCTTTATTCTTCATCAAGAAAAAGATATGAGGATATTCACGACTTGTTCAATAATTGTTTTCCTTTTTATCGCAATTCCAATCTACGCCAACAATTCAACTGATTTTTGTTTTACTACGACAGGGGAGATGTTCGATATTGATCCATTGTTGTTGGAAGCAATATCTTACGTAGAGAGTCGGAATGATCCGTTCGCTATCGGTTATAACCAGGAATCAATCGATTATGGTCACATGCAAATCAATTCCTATTGGATCAAATACTTGGGGGTTGAATACATAAAGCTCAGCAATCCTTGTTTCTGCACAAAAGTGGGCGCAGCAATATTGGCAAATTGTATTGATGTACATGGTTTTAACAAAGATGCCCTGAGCTGTTACAACTCAGGAAAGAGGTTGGCTTCCTTGAAACCGGAAGTAAAAACGAAAGTGTTGGCATACATAGGATCAGTCAAGAAGAGATACAATCATCTCGTTAATACAATGGGAGAAGGCATTGACTAGGTCTTCAGGAATTGAGGGTTTTGAGACCCTAACAAGTGCATTTCTAATGGGAGTGAAAATGCACTTTCTTGTGATCTTTTTTATCCTTGGTATTCATCTCTTTGTTTTATGCCTGGTAATGGACATAAGATCCTATGATTCCAAGGTGCTCTTGAATTGGTATAAAACAAAATTTATATCTAGTTTTCCAAAAGACAGAACTACAGGGTTCCCACTTCCAAACGGGGAGTATTACAAAGATAAGGCGAAGAATATTGTAAAAAATCAGGGGCTGATTAGACACGTTGAGATTGTTCAACATCGGTTGAACAATCTCTTGATCACAACATGCTTTATTTGGCTCTTATATCCCGGATTCCTGTATGTTCTTGCCACCCGTTCAAGGAAGCAATTAGAGGACGAATATGTTCGCGGTTCACAATTCATAACGCCGCGTCAATTCAAAAAAATAACCAAAAAAATCAAAAACAAAGAGAAAGACCTGCCTTTTGGGGATATCAAAATGCCATTCCCCGCAGAAATCAGGCACACTCTCGTGGTCGGCCGCCCGGGCACAGGAAAAACTGTTGCTTTCAACAATATACTTGAAAAGGTCATCGAAAGAGACGAGAAAGCCATCGTTTATGATTTTAAAGGAGAATACCTTTCCCTTTTTTATCGTCCGGGGAAAGATATCATATTAAACCCGTTAGACGAGCGATCTGCAGGGTGGTGTATCTTCAATGAGGTTAAATCTGAAACGGATATTTCCGCTTTTGTTGCATCTCTCATCCCTGAAAAGCCTCGTTCTGATCCCTTCTGGTGCGACGCACCGAGAGGCGTACTCACCGGCATACTGACCTATCTGTTATACAAAGGAAAGACCCAAAATTCCGATCTGTGGGCACTCCTAAATTCCAGTGCAAGCGAAATACATGCAAGTTTAGACGAAATTGATTCACCCGGATTGAGATATATAGAAGATCCCGGATCAAAACAGACCCAAAGTGTTCTATCTGTTCTGATGCAACACACATATTTCTTTTCATATTTAGCGAGATTGCAGGGTGATTTCTGCGTGTCGGACTGGGTAGAAGATCGAGGAAGGAAAGGAATAGTTTATATCACATCCTCATCAACTTCTCACAGCCTGCTAAGCCCTTTAAATACTTTGTTTATTGATATTGTTGGGATGAGGTTGCTGAGCCTACCCAATGATCTGGACAGGCGTTTGTTTTTCTTCATTGACGAACTCGGGACTCTTCAAAAAATGCACATGCTCATTCAGGGCCTCACCCTGTCGCGGTCGAAGGGCGGTGCGTTCTTCTTAGCTATTCAGGATATTGGCCAAATCGAAGAAAGATACGGAACGAAACTTAGGCAAAGCATCGTCAATGCATGTGGAAATAGCGTTATTTTTGCTGTGGAAGATAACGACACAGCAGAATTCTGTTCCTTAAAGTTGGGTGAAGTCGACCAAGTCATAAAAACAAAAAGCCTGTCCATGGGTGTCAACAACTTCAAGGATGGTATCAATGTCAATCAACAAAGACGCAAGGACCGTCTTTTGATTCCGGCTGAAATAAAAGAACTCTCTGATCTTAACGGGATTGTGAAAATTTCCAGCGTCTTCCCTTCCGATAAAAATATTTTGCAAAAGTTGTTGGGTGGTGTTGGCATCCAAGTATCTGTAAAACCATTGAAACTTCACCCTGTGAAGTGCATGTTCAAATACAAAAAACGACCAACAGTAACACCCGCCCTTATTCAACATGAATCGCTAGATATTGCTCATTATATCGATGAGATGAGGGAGAGAGAAAGCAATATAATTAATGATGCCATATTTGACGACCTAGAGCTGCCGATAAAGGATATCGGTATCTAGAAAGAGAATGATACCAACCCGACCAGTCTCTTGCCCGAGACCCGGCCGGTACCGGCGATGGTTGTAAAACATTTGGTATCAGTTTGATGTCCTGCAGCTTGCCGGCGCCAGCTTTTTTGATACCGGAAAGCAAGATCAGGAGAATTCCCGGGAAAGGTTTTTGATACCGTATTTGAAACCATATGAACTTCGAAACAATCCCCTATGCTCGAATGAAAGATGCGACGGTAGGATCCACAAGGATCAAAAAAGAAATAATTGAAAGTCGTGAATTTCTGACAGCAAAGGAAGGCAACGAATCAGCTGCTTCCGACATCATCTGTCAAATATGGAATAATAAAAAAACAGACATCTTAAAAAAAGAACTTGGCGGAAAAGATACTGTTTTTATATCCCAACCCTCAACTACGGGGGCAAACATAATACCTGCAAAGTTTGCTGAACATCTCGCAAACCTCACAGAATCAAAGGCTATAAATGGCGACGCCTACTATTCTCCTTTGCACGACGAGGCATCAAAAAACATACCGAGAGACAAGCGTGTCTTTAAATCGCGAGAATATGAGGGTGTAAACCTCGATGTTATGAAAAAAGAGGTTGGAAGTCGCCAGCTGTTTATTGTTGAGGATATTTTGAACACCGGTGGTTCCGTTCGTGCTTTTTCAGAACGCCTTAAAACAGATGGGTTTGATGTTCACGGCGTGGTGGCCCTTATGGGAGAGCGGCGTTTGTCGCTCGATCAAAAAACAACCGACTTGTTAAACGATTCTCTGGAAAAAAAGGGAATTAATTTTAAAGCTGACTACCTACAGATAACACGATTAGAGGCTGGGGGGTTAATCAGAATGACCAATAATATCAGGAGTGAATATGCCAAAAACGACCTTGCCCAAAACTTACAAGGGTTACAAGACAGACAGATTATTGCAGATATTGGAAGAGATCAGCAACAAACCGGGAGGAACATCGGCGACTCAGGAGGAAATAAGAGCTATGCGGATGTTGATAAGGGAGTACAAGCTGACTCCAGTTCATCAGTTACAAATTATCAGCAAGCAATAAATGGAAAGGATCGCCATTTCGTTGTGGCGGATGACAGTTTCAGGATATTGAATAAAGACGGTAGCTTCAATACCCAAGATGGTAAAATCGCTACCTTTGCTAAACCTGGAGAAGCACTAGAGACTGCATTTAAAAAGAGAGTAGAACACGCGCAGGAATTAGAAGGGTCAGCATTATACGTTCACAGGGTTGAAAAGGGCGAGGTCATATTCAAACCATACCTGAAAACAGTTGATTCCCCTCAAACTCTGAATGCATTATGGAGAAGGCAAATGGGGGACCACAACCCTATACCCGAAAACCTTGTTCAGTATGCAAAACCTGTCTCCCCGCAATCTCCTGAAATACACCCGCCGGAGAAAATCAATACATTATCAAATGCCACCCCTGGCAAGGACAAAACCAAGGTAAAAGTCGAGATCATTAAGGATACTCTGGAAAAAGCAAAGGTTGACATACAGGGGGCAAACAAGATGCGCGAAAAAGATTATTTTAGTATTTAAATATAATGATAATATTTTTTTCAGCTAGAACAACGAAACTGCTATTCTGGAAGACATCTCCCTATAGGCACCTCAATAAAAGAGCCTTCAACCAAATAGTTCGCTGTGGGAGCCAAGACGGGCCAGCCGCAGTGTATTGGAGTCCAGTTTTCGGTAGATCAGTAGCAGGTCAGGCTTAACGTGGCACTCACGGTACCCTGACCACTGGCCACTCAGGTCATGGTCGCGATACCGCGGCTCTAATGGGTTGTCGTTTATTAATGCGGTCAAGATGGCCATTAGGGCGGCGTCGAGTGTTGACCGGTGTCGGCCCGATGCCTCTCGCTTATAGTCGCGCTTGAATGCTGAGGAACGATCAATCGTCAGCATGCAAATCGTCCATCAACGCGTCAATACTGGTAAATTTTTTTCCCTTTCCGGCCTCAAGCTCAGTAATCGCCTTGCGAGTGGTGGCGTTCGGAACTCTGACTTCAAAAGGCAATCGGTGTTCCTCTGCTACACGCAGCATAAGTAAGCGAATGGCGTCAGATATTGACAAGCCCATCTCCTCCAGCGCGGAGGCAGCACGTTCTTTGGTCTTGGTGTCAATACGGGCACGAACGTAGGTATTATGTGTGCTCATAGCGGATCTCCTTGAATATTTTCTGGGCCTTGGCCGTAGCCGACATCATGATTGTATTGTAGTCACATTGCGACTACAACACAAGCCCTTTATTCCGCTGCAGGGTGTGAGGAAAGATTTTCAAGCGAAGAAATTCGGTTAGGTGTAGCGACCCGCAATGATAAACGCCCGGACCCGCAATCAAGTTACTTCTGGGCCCACAATAAATGAGAATAAGAATAGGCCCCGACCCACATTAAACGATAATGGACCCACATTAAGTGATAATGGGCCCGCAATAATGACACCGGACCCACATTAATTGAGAATAAGGTGTCGAGGCTCCATCTGGAAAAAGATGACCAGTAGTTATAGTGCGAGATTCGTTATGTTGTGTCTTTTCTTCTCTGTTGTTTTTCTTTCCCCTTCTACTGTTAGCTCAATCTCTTGATGGTGTCAAATTGGCAAATTGGTTAAGATATGTTATTCCAATCTTAACGGGTTCTTCCTGAAATCAGTGTTAGAAATACAGCGACGACTCGATGCCAAGAGGTTGGCTCCCTCTGACCCGATAAAAGTCGGATTACAAGATGGCATGCCAAAATGACGCCGTTGACAATATGCGGCAGGAGGGTGGAGAGTTTTTCCCGAGTGAAACGGGGTACCTTAATGAAAATATTAATTTATGGAGCTTCCGAGGTCGGCTATATGGCCGCACTGCGACTGAGCAGAAACCACGATATCACCATACTCGATGAACATGACGGTATCCCGGAAAAGTTTGGTCATCTCGATGTGAGTTATGTCAACGGCAGCGGCGCTGATGTCAACGCCCTGGAACAGGCCGAGACGGCAGCCAAGGATCTTTTCATCGCCTGTTCCACCCGCGATGAAGCAAACGTCGTCGCCTGCTGGACCGTGAAACGCATTGCCGATATTGAAACGATGTGCTTTATCCGTACGTTGGAGCTGTATAACAACCTGATGTTATATAGTCAGGGGCGTTATCGGGCGCCGTATGACATCGATACGGTGATCTGGCCGGAACAGCTGCTTACCGAGGATATTTTTCGTATCGTCTCGGTGCCCGAGGCAATCGATGTCGAGCATTTCGCCAAAGGTCGGGCGAAACTGTTCGAATACCGCATCAAGCAAGACTCGACCATCCTCAATAAACGCATCATTGACTGCGTCTTCCCGAAAAATGTCCTGATTGTCGGCATAATGCGCGATAATAAGCTGTTCATTCCGGATGGCTCGACGGTAATTTTACTCAATGACAAGGTGGTTTTCATGGGGACCGGGGTAGCCCTCGACATCCTGGCTGCCCGATTCTTTCAAAAAAGCAACAAGATCAGAAAGGTAGCCCTGATTGGTGGCGGCAGTGTCGGTTTCCTGCTCGCCAAGAAGCTCGAACAGGCACGTATTCGCGTGACCATTATCGAAAACGACAAGGAACGCTGCCTTTTCCTGGCGAACAACCTGAAAAAATCCCTGATCCTTAATGGCGACGGCACGGACTTCGAGTTGCTGGAAAGTGAATCTATTGGTGACACCGACGCGATCATCTGCGTCACCAATAATGACGAAAAGAACCTGCTCTGTTCCCTGCTCGTCAAACAGATAAGTAAAGGACGCATCATCACCCGGGTCGGTAACATGCAGGCGGCCCTGCTTTTTGACCGAGTCGGTATCGATGTGGTCGTATCGCCACGCGAGGCGGCGTTAAAAGAACTTCTCAACCGAGTGCAGGCGGATGATGTCAATATCATCGCGCTGATCGAGGGCGGGCAGGGGGAGGTCCTGCGCGTCACGGTGCCAGAAGGTTTTCCTGAGTCACGGGTCGTTGACCTGACCTTCAGCGCGAAAGCAGTCATCGGGGCCATCCAGCGCGGCAAGCAGGTTATCGTCCCGCACGGAGAGACGACACTAAAGGGCGGCGATCTGCTGCATATCTTTACCATGGCCGCCGACGCTGAAGCCATCAAGAAGATGTTTGCCCCAAGAAACGAGAACACATCTACTCAGTAATGTCCGATTAAGGACTCGCATAGGGTGCTGGCCAAGAAGAATCTTTGTGTCATAGATCTTTTATTAGAGGGATCTCAAAGCATGTTTTTGTGGTGTTTGCTTTGATACGACAAGCGAAGCGCTTTCCGCCTGATATGAGAATGTCGAAATGTGCTGCTTGATATCCTCGATCAAGGGCTCTGGTTTTGCTCGGCTGCAGGATTTTGCTGACAAATGGCCGCCCACCGTCTTGCCGACGGCAAGGAATATTTTCCGCGGGGGTCGAGTCTGAGCTTGTCGGAAAACATCCAATACTTCATGCGAGTCGTGATTATATACAGATCATCAGGCTACTTACTATGTGAAGACCAAGGAGTTGTAGAAAATGATTGCTGGAAATGTATTCGTGGAAATAGCCGCTATTTTAGGACTTGCGACGTTGACCGGAATCATAGGGCAGAAATTGCGACAACCCTTGATCATCATGTTTTTGGCAACGGGCATTCTGGCCGGGCCCTCGTTTCTTGGCATCATACACAGTTATGAGCAGATTGAGCTTCTGGCCCATATCGGCATAGCCCTTTTGTTGTTTATCGTTGGGCTAAAACTCGATCTGAATCTCATTCGAACTACCGGCCCCGTCGCCTTGGCGACCGGCCTCGGACAGATCGTCTTTACGTCACTTATCGGCTTTGTCATTGCCATTGCCATGGATATGTCATATCTCAGTGCGGCTTATGTTTCGGTTGCGCTTACATTTTCAAGTACGATTATCATCGTAAAGCTCCTGTCCGACAAAAAGGAAATTGACTCTCTTCATGGCCAGATTGCTCTTGGCTTTCTGATCGTTCAGGATATCGCCGCCATTCTGGCACTGGTCGGCCTGACGACATTGGGGGCATCTGTTACCGGAGAGGATTCGGGCTATCTCTCGCTTCTGATGATCGGGGCAAAGGGGTTGGGACTGTTGGGCGCGGTTGCCCTGCTGATGAAATATGTCATTCCCTATCTGACCCAGCGTCTCTCGAATTCGCTGGAACTGTTGACTCTCTTCGCAATCGCATGGGCGGTCCTGCTCGGGGCGAGTAGTGAACTATTGGGATTCAGCAGGGAGGTCGGCGCATTTCTGGCCGGTGTCTCACTGGCGTCCACTGCCTTCAGGGATTCGATTGGCGCGCGGCTCACAAGCCTTCGGGATTTTCTCCTGCTGTTTTTCTTCATCGATCTTGGCGCACGATTGGATTGGTCCATGGTGGGCTCGCAATTGGGCGCATCGCTTGTTTTTTCCATCTTTGTGCTCGTCGGCAACCCGCTCATTGTTCTGATGATCATGGGGGGTATGGGATATCGCCGTCGCACCGGTTTTCTCGCCGGTCTCACGGTGGCCCAAATCAGCGAGTTTTCGCTTATTGTGGCGGCCTTGGGGCTGAGTATCGGCCACATTACCGAAGAAACGATGGGGCTGATCACCCTCGTGGGGGTGGTGACCATATTCCTGTCCACCTACATGATCCTCTATTCCTACCCGCTTTATCGTGTTCTATCCTCCCCATTGAAAATTTTCGAAAGACGCAATCCTTACCGGGAGGCGGACATAGACACGTTCGCGGAAACGGGAGCAGTCGACGTCATTTTAATGGGATTGGGTAATTATGGCAGCGGACTGATGGAACACCTTCTCCGGCGAAAAAATGCCATAGTGGGGATCGACTTCGACCCCGGTGCTTTGGATATGTGGCGCAAGAAAGGCGTGCCTGTTCTTTACGGGGATATGGCTGACCCGGAGATGCATGAGCATTTGCCGTTAAAAAAGGCGCAATGGGTTATCAGTGCCGTTCGTTCCAAAGAGATGAATCTGGCACTTATTCATAACCTCAAGAAGGATGGTTATACTGGAAAGGTGGCCTTGACGGCGACAAACAGCCAAGAAGCTGCTGAGTTCGAAAAAGCAGGCGCTAATTTGGTATTTCGGCCTTTCAAGGATGCGACGGAACAAGCGGCCGACGCATTGACTTATGCGATGGACTTCCTTCCGAAAAGTGTAGATTGGCCTGTCTCATTTCTCGAGTTGCGTATTCGCTCGGATGCTTCGTCCGCTGGACAGACCATACGAGAACTTCCGTTATCGGCTTTGGGAATATCTATTCTGGCGGCCAGTCGGGGAGGGCGCATCTTTTACGAGCCGACACCGGACTTCAGGATTTTCCCGGCTGACAGGCTACTCCTTATGGGACATCCAGCTGGCTTAAAAGATGCTGAAACCATACTGAATCACCTTGAGGCGCGGAGAGACGCAGAAGACACAGACCGCTTTGAAATCGCCGAAATCAAGGTGTCGGAGGATTCGGACTTTTCAGGCAAGTCTTTGGCTGAGCTTCATTTTCGACAAAAGTTCGGGGCGACCTTGGTCGGCATTCGCAGAGGGCAGAATCAGATCACGACGATCAACCCTGCGGAGCGCTTGCAGGGAGGGGATTGTCTGATCGTTATCGGCAAGTCGAGCACTATCAAAGAGCTTAAGAGCCTGGCCCCTGTTTAGCGGCTCGAATGTCTCTCATTGGAGGGGAATCCATGAAACGTTTCAAAAACATACTCTACGTGAACGAACCAACCACAGACCAGGAATCGACGATTGCGCGAGCTGTCTCGCTGGCGGTAAACAATCAGGCCGACCTGACAATTGTTGATGTAATCCCGACTCAGGTCGTCACGGCGGGTATCGGCCTGCCGCCGGGAGGACCGGTTTCCAACGAGCTGAGAGCCGCCGTGGAATCCGATCATCGCAAGGCGATGGAATCCATGGTTCAACCCTTCAAAGAACGTTTGCAAATCAGGCTGGAAGTATTGGTTGGAAAGACGTACCTTGAGGCGATTCGAGCCGTATTGAAAAATGGGTATGATCTGCTCATCAAACCAGCGGAACATCCGACTTGGATGAATAGGTTGTTCGGCAGTGACGACCTGCATCTTCTCCGGAAATGTCCCTGCCCGGTCTGGCTCATGAAGCCACCGGAGAAATCAAATTACAGCAGCATCTTGGCGGCTGTCGATTTCGAGCTGTTGCCCCCCATACCTTCAGAACATGATCTCAACCGTGAAATTCTGGAACTGGCCGCCTCACTGGCGCTTTCCGATTTTGCATCCCTGCACATTGTTCACGCCTGGGAAGCCCTTGCTGAAAAATCCATGTTGTCACGGGGCGGCATGTCATCGGAAGGCTTGACCAATTACGTTGAAAGAGATCTTGAGCGCCACAGGCAGGAACTTTACGGACTGGCCGCGAAATTGCGCAAATGGATCGGCAAGGAGGCTTATGACTCCTTTTCGCCTTCCTTTCACCTGCCCGAAGGACCGGCAAAAAAAGTAATTGTACCATTAGCGACGCAATTGCGGGCGGATCTTGTCGTCATGGGGACAGTCGCTCGTACGGGAATATCAGGAGTGATCATCGGTAATACCGCCGAGACCATTCTCGATCAGCTTACGTGTTCCGTTCTTGCCATAAAGCCTCCTGGTTTTAAGACGCCGGTGAAATTTGATGAATGATGCTTTTTGTGTAGTTCTATTATGGCTAACATAAAGTCAGAATGATCACATAATCGGATAGGCTGAACCAACATCTTGAGAGATGTTGGTTTTCATCAGTGGAAGCCTGCGTACCTTTTTGCCTTTACCGATGAGGGTAAGCACTGTCGGATTTCCAGTACAACATCCTGCACACTGAGATTGGCTCACTCCTGCACTCTGCATCCAGTATCATAAAGAACGCTTAACTATAGCGACCCGCCCCTTCATAGAATGTGAAGATTGCCCGGTTGACACATTGTGGTACATCATTTAGTATTTGAACAAATGATCACATATGATAGGTGTGATATGGAACAACAGGATTACGATACAAGCGTTTGCGAGCAGTTATGCGAACCTTTCCGGCATGTTTGCTTGGCAAGAGCAGAAATGCTTGTCGACGAAGATGCTCACTCAATTGCCGAAACATTCAAAATTCTTGGTGATCCGACGAGGGTGAAGATTCTGCACACACTCTCCAAAAGGGAGCTCTGCGTGTGCGATATTTCCGCCGTCATCGCCATAGGACAATCTGCGGTGTCCCATCAGCTTCGTCTGCTGCGTGGGGCGCGGCTCGTCAAACATCGCAAAGAAGTGAAAATGGTTTGGTATTCACTTGACGATGAACATATCTCCCTGCTTCTGGCACAGGGGATTGAACATGTTAAGCATGGGAAAAGAGAATGAAATTGGATTATTACACTCGGATCGAAAACGGAACGGGAAGATCGCCCTGCCAGGAAGCATGTTGTTGCGTCGGTGCAGATGCAGAGAACGCGCGAGCACATTGCGGCGGTCAAACTACGGCTGCTATTGGCGGTATTGTCAATAAGATTGAGGAAGGATTCCATAAGACGGTTTTTAGCATCTCCGGTATGGACTGTGGTGATTGCGCAGCAAAATTGGAAAAAAGAATCGCAAACATACCGGGTGTGAAATCTGCGATCTTTAACTTTGGTGCGGGCAAATTGATGGTCGAGCATGCCATTGCCGATTCTGCCATCGTGAAAGTGGTGAAACAAGCCGGTTATGGAGCAATCAAGGAGAATAAGACTGCTCGTCAGCCGCTGGCGGAAACCCACTGGTGGAAAAATGTCCGGACCCTGGCTACCGTCTCATCCGGTGTAACGATGACGATCGCCACTGTCTTAGATTGGCTGGGGATAGCAGAGGGCTTTGTAGTTTGGCTCTATGCACTCACTGCCATTGTCGGTGGTTTCCACGCAGCAAAAAGTGGTCTGTACGGCCTCCGTTCCCTATCGCTCGACATGAATTTTCTGATGACTGCCGCCATAGTCGGTGCAGCGGTCATAGGTGAATGGAGCGAGGGCGCCGCGGTGGCCGTTCTCTTTTCTTTTGGCAATACCTTGCAGACCTACACCATGGATAAAACCCGCAAGTCCATCCGGTCGTTGATGGAACTCGCGCCACCTGAGGCATTAGTGCGGAGGGGCAAAGAGGAGGTGCGTCTGCACGTCGAGGACATCGTGGTGGGCGATATCGTCATTGTCAAGCCCGGTGATCGAATCGCCATGGATGGAATTGTCCATAGTGGTGTATCGGCAGTCAATCAAGCCACTATTACGGGCGAATCGATTCCTGTGGAGAAAACGGCGGGCGATATGGTGTATGCCGGTACAGTGAACGAACACGGAGCGCTTGAGATCACCGTAACGAAGACTGCAGAGAATTCGACCCTGGCCAAGATCTCGCATCTCGTGGAGGAAGCACAGGCACAGAAGGCTCCCTCGCAGCAGTTTGTCGATGTATTTGCAAAGTACTATACACCTCTTGTGCTTGTGGCTGCAGCTGGAGTCATGGTCCTGCCGTGGCTGGTATTTCAACAACCTTTTGCCCCGTGGTTTTATAATGGTTTGGTGTTGCTTGTTATTTCTTGTCCCTGCGCACTGGTCATTTCAACCCCGGTATCCATCGTCTCCGCTATCGGCAATGCTTCCCGGCAAGGCGTTCTCATTAAGGGGGGCGCGTATCTGGAGGAGATGGGCTCAATCAAGGCTATCGCCTTCGACAAAACCGGAACCTTAACTCAAGGCCGACCGGTGGTGACGGATATTGTGGTCACTAATGGATATTCTGAAAACGATTTTTTAGCAATGGCAGCCGGTATCGAAAAATGGTCCGAGCATCCCCTGGGCCAGGCTATAGTTGCAAGGGCAAAGGGGCTAAAGCTACAACCGGCGACCCATTTCAAGGCCTTGGTAGGGCGTGGGGCGCAGGCCGTGATCGATGGTCAAACGATGTACATCGGCAATGTCCGATTATTTGAAGATCTCGACCATGATTTGGCTCCATATGGGGAGGTGTTGGCTGATCTTGAGCAGCAAGGCAAAACGGTCATGTTGCTGGGTACCCAGAATCGCATTTTCGGCATGATTGCGGTAGCCGATACGTTGCGGAATGAAAGCAGGGAAGCCATAAATGCACTTCATCGAGCGGGCATGAAGCATATCACCATGCTCACGGGCGATAATGATCGAGTGGCCAGGGCAATTGCCAAGAAACTTAACCTCGACAGTTTTTATAGTGAGCTTCTGCCTGAGGATAAAGTTGCCGCGGTGAAGAAGATAGCCTGCGATTACGGCAAACTGGTCATGGTCGGTGACGGGGTGAACGATGCCCCTTCACTGGCGGTTGCGACGGTAGGTGTGGCCATGGGGGGTGCGGGATCGGATGTGGCTCTGGAAACGGCAGATGTGGTGCTCATGACCGATGATCTTGACAAGCTGGCCTATATTATCAAGCTGAGTCATAAGACTGTGACTATCATCAAAGAAAATATCGCTTTCGCTATTTCGATTAAGATCATTTTCCTGGTATTGCTTGCTTTCGGTATGGGGAATCTTTGGCTTGCCGTGCTGGCTGATATGGGCGCATCTCTTCTGGTAACATTCAACGGCATGCGACTGATGCGCCGTTTGCCGTTTCCTCTTAGGGTATTGCCTTCTCGTTTGGCGGAAAGCTGAATCCCTGAATCCGCTGCGTCAAGAGCTATGTGGACCATGGACCACAAGAGAGTGGCTGCGGTCGATCTCGACCTCTTTCACCCGGCGGAGGAACAGGAGCTGAACATGAAAATTCTCGAGCTCTCCAGTGCGCTCGCCCTGTCGGAGTCCGCGTCCCTGCATCTTGTTCACGCCTGGGGAGCCTTCGCCGAGGGAGCCCTCCTGGCACGGAGCGAAAGTATGGTGGACGCTGCGACCACCCATATCGAACAGGAATACATGTCCCGCCAGCAACAGCTCTTCGGACTCGGCGAAAGATTGCGCCACGGCATGGGAGCCGAGGCCTACAATCGCCTTCTTCCTCGTTTTCACCTGCTGAAAGGAAGTCCAAAAAAGATTATCCCGGCAACGGCGGAGGAGTTGGGAGCCGATCTGGTTGTCATGGGGACGGTCGTTCGGACCGGCATAGCCGGGTTGATCATCGGCAATACTGCAGAGACTATTCTCAATCAGCTGACATGTTCGGTGCTCGCCATCAAACCCACCGGTTTTTCCACTCCAGTAAAACTCACTGAATAATAGATACCGATCCCCCGCTGTTTCCTCCGCAGGAGTCCATTTCTTGAGGCTGGGCTTATGGCGGCTCGTATACGAGACTCATCAGGCCGGGTTTCTCCCCCCGGAGAGACAATTAAGCTTCCCACCCTCTGCCACGCTCCATAAATTGTTTATTTTTCCATTCTAGATATGCAGAAAAGCGAGTATTCAATCATAGTAATTATTTCGATGAGTACATTGCCGGAATTTCCTGAGCGAGCCAGGCAAAGAGTTTTCTAAGTTTGTCAGTATAGGAAAACATCCAACACTTCATGCGAGTCGGGATGATATACAGATCAACAGAATTACTTGTTATGTGAAGACCAAGGAGTTGTAGAAAATGATTGCTGGAAATGTATTCGTGGAAATAGCCGCTATTTTAGGACTTGCGACGTTGACCGGAATCATAGGGCAGAAATTGCGACAACCCTTGATCATCATGTTTTTGGCAACGGGCATTCTGGCCGGTCCCTCGTTTCTTGGCATCATACACAGTTATGAGCAGATTGAGCTTCTGGCCCATATCGGCATAGCCCTTTTGTTGTTTATCGTTGGGCTAAAACTCGATCTTAATCTCATTCGAACTACCGGCCCCGTCGCCTTGGCGACCGGCCTCGGACAGATCGTCTTTACGTCGCTTATCGGTTTTGTCATTGCCATTGCCATGGATATGTCATATCTCAGTGCGGCTTATGTTTCCGTTGCGCTAACATTTTCAAGTACGATTATCATCGTAAAGCTCCTGTCCGACAAAAAGGAAATCGACTCTCTTCATGGCCAGATTGCTCTTGGCTTTCTGATCGTTCAGGATATCGCCGCCATTCTGGCACTGGTCGGCCTGACGACATTGGGGGCATCTGTTACCGGGGAGGATCCGGGATATCTCTCGCTCCTGATGATCGGTGCTAAGGGGTTGGGACTCTTGGGCGCGGTTGCCCTGCTGATGAAATATGTCATTCCTTACCTGACCCAGCGTCTCTCAAATTCACTGGAACTGTTAACTCTCTTCGCAATCGCATGGGCGATCGTTCTCGGAGCGGCGAGTGAACTGTTGGGTTTCAGTAGGGAAGTCGGTGCATTTCTGGCCGGTGTCTCACTGGCGTCCACTGCCTTCAGGGATTCGATCGGCGCGCGGCTCACAGGCCTTCGGGATTTTCTCCTGCTGTTTTTCTTCATCGATCTCGGCGCACGATTGGATTGGTCCATGGTGGGCTCGCAATTGGGCGCATCGCTTGTTTTTTCCATCTTTGTGCTCGTCGGCAACCCGCTCATTGTTCTGATGATCATGGGAGCTATGGGATATCGCCGTCGTACCGGTTTTCTGGCCGGTCTCACGGTGGCCCAAATCAGCGAGTTTTCGCTTATTGTGGCGGCCTTGGGGCTGAGTATCGGCCACATTACCGAAGAAACGATGGGGCTGATCACCCTCGTGGGGGTGGTGACCATATTCCTGTCCACCTACATGATCCTCTATTCCTACCCGCTTTATCGTGTTCTATCCTCTCCTTTGAAAATTTTCGAAAGGCGCAATCCTCACCGGGAGGCGGACATAGACACCTTCGCGGAAACGGGAGCAGTCGACGTCATTTTAGTAGGATTGGGTAATTATGGCAGCGGGCTGATGGAACACCTTCTCCGGCGAAAAAATGCCATAGTGGGGATCGACTTCGACCCCGGCGCTTTGGATGTGTGGCGTAAGAAAGGCGTGCCTGTTCTTTACGGGGATATGGCGGACCCGGAGATGCATGAGCATTTGCCGTTGAAAAAGGCGCAATGGGTTATCAGCACCGTTCGTTCCAAAGAGATGAATTTGGCACTTATCCATAATCTCAGAAAGGATGGCTATACCGGCAAGGTGGCCTTGACGGCGACAAACAGCCAAGAAGCTGCTGAGTTCGAAAAAGTCGGCGTCAATTTGGTGTTTCGGCCTTTTAAGGATGCTACGGAACAAGCGGCCGACGCCTTAACTTATGCGATGGACTTCCTTCCGAAAAGCGTTGATTGGCCAGTCTCATTTCTCGAGTTGCGTATTCGTTCGGATGCTTCGGCCGCTGGGCAGACTATACGAGAACTCCCGTTATCGGCTTTGGGAATATCTATTCTGGCGGCCAGTCGGGGAGGGCGCATCTTTTACGAGCCGACACCGGACTTCAGAATTTTCCCAGCCGACCGGCTACTCCTTATGGGACATCCGGCCGGCTTGAAAGATGCTGAAAACATACTGAATCACCTCGAAGCTCGGAGCGACGCAGAAGACACAGACCGCTTTGAAATCACCGAAATCAAGGTGTCGGAGGATTCGGATTTTTCAGGCAAGTCCTTGGCTGAACTTCATTTTCGACAAAAGTTCGGGGTGACCCTGGTCGGCATTCGCAGGGGTCAGGATCAGATCACGACGATCAACCCTGCGGAGCGCTTACAGGGGGGGGATTGTCTGATAGTTATAGGCAAGTCGAGCACTATCAAAGAGCTCAATAACCTGGCCCCTGTTTAGAAATTCGTTTCTTGTTTTTATTAACGAATTTCGTGAAGGTACTTATACCCCCTTGTGGGGTGTTAGTGACACGAATAACTCTCGTTTCAAAAACATACTCTATCAGGCCCGATATCCAACGCGCTGCGATTCCCGGACCAGGCTTTTCCCAAGAGCTACCGAGCCGTAGCCGGGCTCTGTTTTGTTTATTTTTATGGGTCGACCGTCACCGGCGTCTTGAATCCAGGAGGCTTTATGGCGAGAACCGAACACGTAAGCTGGTTGAGAATGGCTTCGGCGGTATTGCCGATGATCAGGCCTGAGATGCCGGTGCGAGCGACCGTTCCCATAACGACAAGATCCGCTTGTAGTTCCGTTGCCAGAGGCGCGATCACTTTTTTTGCAGGTCCTTTGGGCAGATGAAAGCTTGGGGAAAGCTTATTGTAGGCATTGTTGCCGATACGACTACACAACGCCTCACCAAGCCTATATAGTTCTTTTTGGTGCATTAAGGCCTGTTTTTGTATATGAGAGGCGACGCTCTCATTCAAGATGTCGCCATGAGCCAACATGGCCCTTTCGGCATATGCTTCCCAGGCATGGACAAGATGCAAGGACGCTGCGTCAGATAGTGCGAGCGCAGAGGCCCGATCAATAATTTCATTGTTGAATGCCTGCTCTGATGCGTCTAATTGCAATGGATCGAAATCAACAGCCGCTAGAACACAGTTGTAGTTTGGTTTTTCGGGCGGTTTCATTAGCCATACCGGGCAAGGACATTTACGCAACAGATGCATATCCACGCTACCAAACAATCTCTTCATAACATCGGAATTTTCCGCAGGCTTGATCACCAGGTCATATGCATTGCGTAGTACGGAGCGAATTACCTCAAGGAAAATCGCTCCTGATAATACGTCAATCTGAATTTTTAGGCGGTTCTGGTACGGTGTGATCAAGGATTCCAACTTTTGCTTGTGGTACTTTACTGTTTCCGAAAGATAGGCCGCGGGAACTGGAGAGATCACTTCAATGACAGTCAGTATTGCCTGATCTTTTTCCGCCATAGAAACAGCGCGTGCAATAGCCGATGCTTGACCTGATGTCTCTTCAACAACAAAAAGAATGTTCTTGAATGGCGTCATTTTCATAATAATGCCTTTGCCAGGATGAAAGGTTTTTTCCACCGCAAATTGTGAATAGCCAAAGTCATCGATTTAAACGTAAAAAAACCTTAGCCATTGAAAAATGAATGGTCAACGCGAAAGTCAACCTCGAAGTGCGGATGGGAACGATTTTTCTCGAAGTGATCCACTGCAAAATTCCCATGACATGGTGATCAAGGCTGCGGAAAGCCCGGGGTTTCTGAAAAGGCTGTTCGGCAGCGACGATATACATTCTGCTGCACAGGTTCCCGTGCCCCGGCTGTAATAGCTGCCCCCCGCTGTTTCCTTCGCAGGAGTCAACTTCTTGGGACGGGGCTTATGGGGGGATCGTAAACTAGGCTCACCAGGCCGGGTTTCTCCCCCGGTGAGACCATAAAACTTCCCACCCTCTGCCACCCTCTCTCTTCCGACTCGATCAACGAACCAATCGAGCGGTTCCCCTGGACAACCGGTTCCGAGATACCAAAAAATCTATAGAGTTGTTCTACAGTGCTGTCGGCTCGAAAATCAAGTTTAAGGTCTGCGGACAATTGCGGATCCACGGCGCAGGAATCGAAAAAACAATTGATGAGGGGCTTGCACTTGCTCCGCATGGTGATGAAAACATGGTCGCCGGGCAAAAGGACACTCCTTCCCCTGGGAATCATTATATCGTCATTTCTGACAATGAGCGAGACGAGCACCTCGTAGGGCAATGCCATGTCGCGGAGCGCCAGGCCTGCCGCCCGAGAATCGAGCCCGACGATATACTCGACGATCTCTCCGTCGACGTGCCGCAGGGCGTTGATTTCAACGGTGAGCGGCGCCCTGTTGTCCGTCGGTTGTCCGAGTCCAAGCCAGCGGGCCACGAGGGGGAGAGACCAGCCCTGGGTTATGGCCGATACCAGAACGACAAAAAAAACGACGTTGAAGAGCAGGGCGCTGTGCTCCACGCCTGCCAGGAGAGGAAAGGTCGCCAGAGTGATGGGTACAGCCCCCTTCAGGCCAACCCAGGAGAGAAAAGTGTATTCCCGCAGGGAAAAACGAAAAGGAAAAGCCGAGAGCAGCACAGCGATCGGCCTGGCCACGAAGATCAATACCACGGCGATCACCAGGCCCTCGACGGCCACCGACAGCAACCGGGAAGGAAAACTCAAAAGACCCAGCATGATGAAGAGCATGATCTGGCCCAGCCACGCGCCGGCGTCGTGAAAAAGAAAGATCCCGTTTTTGAAGACGAGCCTGCCGTTGCCAAGAACAATGCCGGTAAGATATACGGCAAGAAAGCCGCTTCCGCCCAGAACGGCTGCCAGACTGAAGGAAAGGATCCCCAGGGCCAGAGCGAGGATTGGATATAATCCCGGATAATCGAGGTTGATCCGATTGACCAGCCAGGTGGCAAAGTAGCCTATACCGATACCGACGATGCCCCCTACACCGAACTGGAGAAGGAAGATCAGGGCTATGCCGGCTGTTGTATCGGCCGTGCCCGTGATTATTTCGATCAGGCCGACGGTGAGGAAGATGGCCATGGGGTCGTTCGAACCGCTTTCCACCTCGAGCGTCGCGGTAAGCCGGGGCGGAAGTCTCATGCCGCTGGTGCGAAGAACCGAAAAAACGGCCGCCGCATCGGTCGAACCGACAATGCTGCCCAACAGCATGCCATGGAGCAACGGCACACCCAACACCCAGGCGGCGGCAACGCCGGTTAGCACCGCAGTCAGCAGGACGCCGACCGTTGACAGAGAGAGCGCCGGACGCCATGAGGCGCGCACCGATGCCATAGGCGTACGAAGGCCGCCGTCGAAGAGGATCAGCGCCAAGGCTATGCTGCCGATGCTGTTGGCAAGGCTGTAATTCTCGAAATCGATTCCGCCCAGCCCTTCCGACCCGGCCAACATACCTACGACCAGGAACAGCACCAACACAGGCATGCCGATGCGGGCCGAAAACTTGCTCGAGGCAATGCCGAGCAGAAGCAGGATACAGGTGAAAAACAGGATAGTGTTCATGAAGGGGACGAATCTCCGATTCGATAAAGTGCTGTTGTAGGGCAGGTGGATCTTCCAGCCTATGAGGTAACTTCAGCCTGCCGCCAAGCTATTCAGGCCAACACTCATATACAATTATTATATTTGATTATATTCATAATTTTTTCAATTACTTTATTGGCCCCAGGAGGCAACTCTACGGCAGGGAAGTGTATCAAGCGACTGCGCAATACCTTGACGGCCAGTGCCATCATGATGTTAGCTTTTCCTTGACAAGCTTCAATTGAAAAGCACACCTCATAGGTTAAGCTTTTCCTGTAAGCCCACCATCTCAAGTTTTTATTTCAGTTGCCTTAGCTCACTGATCCGTTCTGGAGGAAAATGACGATAGAACGTCGTTCGTCCAATCTCCAGCTGTTTGATAATGTCTGATATGAACGGGTAGTTTTCGGAATCTTTAAGCATAGACTCAGCAGTACGAATTTTATCCACAGTCATGCTTGGTGGCCGACCACCTATACGGCCTCGTTGGTGAGCCGCTGCGAGACCGGCACGGGTATTTTCGACGATCAATTCCCTTTGAAATTCATCGAATGCTGCGGTCACGTGAAAAAACAGACGTCCCTCTGGTGTTCCTGTATCGATGTTCTGAGTAAGAATCTTCAGCTTAATTTTACGTTGCTCAAGGTCATAGGCGGTGGCAATAATTTGCCTAATGGAACGTGCCAACCTTGATAATTTCCAGACGACAAGCGTGTCGCCCTCCCTCATATAATCTAACGCCGCTTTCAGTTCGGCCCGTTCCTTGTGAGAACCTGATATTTTTTCGATAAATATTCGTCCACACCCTGCCTTTTCCAGAGCATCGATTTGCATCTGCGGGTTTTGATCCATCGTTGAAACACGAGCATATCCAATCAGCATTTTTTTATTCCAAAAACGATTTTACTTGAGAATAACAGAACAAATGTTTTAGAACAGTGTTTTGAAACACAATAATATGTTTTTTTGCTTGGGGTGAGAACAAAAGAATGTATGTTTCAAAAACCTTGGTTTTTGGCACGGAAACTATGGGTAAAAAAATCCCGGAAGAAAGATTATTGGATCTGCAAAGGCGTTTAGATCTTCTGCCGTCAAGAAATACTGAACGGATGAAGATGATCCAGGCCTTCGCCGACCTCTATGCAGTTTCTGTAAATACCGTATACCGTAGTTTAAGAGATAAACGGGTCCCAAAATCTCTCCGTCGCTCTGATGCAGGGATTACCAGAGTTCTTCCAAGTACAGAGATGGAACTGTATTGCCAGATCATCGCTGCCATGAAACTGAAGACCCGTAATAAAAAAGGGCACCACTTACCTACCACGGAAGCTCTTCGCCTTCTCGAAAATTTTGGCGTGGAAACTGCACAAGGCCTGAAAAGGCCTCCAAAAGGAATACTGAAAAAGACAACGGTCAATCGCTACTTAAAGCGATGGGGGTATGATTTTCTTTCTTTGGAGATTGAACCTGCTTCTGTACGATTTCAAGCAAAACATTCAAACGATTGCTGGCATTTTGACTTAAGTCCATCTGATTTGAAACAGTTGCCAGAGTGGCCGGCATGGGTTGAGAACAGGAAAGGACGCCCCATCCTCATGCTTTACAGCCTGGTCGATGATCGCAGTGGTGTTGCTTACCAGGAATATCATGTTGTTTTTGGTGAGGATGTAGAGGCTGCTCTCCGTTTTCTTTACAGGGCTATGGCAACAAAGGAGATTGAGGGCTTTCCTTTTCAGGGTATTCCTCTGATGATCTATACGGATAACGGCCCCATTGCCAAAAGCGGTGTATTTCACAGAGTCTTAGAATACCTCGGCATTGAGTTGCGGACACACATGCCAAAGGGCAAAGATGGTCGCCGAACTACAGCCCGGGCAAAAGGAAAAGTCGAACGACCTTTTCGGACCATTAAGGAAATCCATGAAACTCTCTACCATTTTCATACACCAAAAAATGAAGAAGAGGCAAACACCTGGCTTTTGAATTATGTCCTTCGTTATAACGAAAAGGGACATCGATCTGAAAAGCATTCCCGAATTGAAGATTGGATCAACAACCTGCCGGCCGCCGGACTCCGAAAAATATGCTCTTGGGATAGATTTGCTACCTTTGCGAGGGAGCCAGAGCGCCGGAAGGTGGCTGGTGATGCTACCATTAAAATGAATGGCGGAACGTATCGTGTCGACTCGGCTCTTGCCGGGCAAGATGTGATTATATGGTGGGGACTCTTTGACGCAGAACTATTCATAGAGCATGAAGAAAAAAAGTTAGGCCCATTTTATCCCGATGAGGGGCCGATTCCTCTTCATAAATTTCGTTCTTTTCGCAAAACGAAGGCTGAAAAGAGGGCGGATTCCATTGAAAAGCTGGCCGAAGAAATTGCGCTCCCTAAAGAAGCCTTAACCGATGACAGCAGAACAACGGCTGCATTGATGAGGTGCCTTTCCGAAGGAACAGCTGTTATTGAATTTAAGGACCCTGACCCTTTTCAAGAATTCACTTATTCCGGCGTCTTGGAGGCAAAAATAGCTATAGCCAATTATCTCGGAATTCCTCTCGCCAAGTTGTCGGAAGAAGATAGGCAAAAGGTAGATGCAATTTTAGCCGGTACACTTCTAAAAAAAGAAGTACTGGATGAAGTCAGATGCTATTTTCGGCAACAACGAAAAGGAGTTAAAGATGTTAAGTGATGTCATGAAGCATTTTCAGCTGGTGAAGGAGTTTCGTAACGTTGGCTATTTTGAGACAGCGCATCACAAAGAGATTTTCCAAGAGCTCAAAACAGCCATTCGGCAGGGAAAACTGATTGCTGTTTCCGGAATAGTTGGAAGCGGTAAAACAACTACTCTGAGGAAAATACGGGAGACTTTAGACAAAGAGAAAGAGATTATCGTAGCCAAAGCCATCTCGATAGAAAAAAACAAGGTCACGCTCAATACTCTTATTGTCGCCCTTTTCTATGACCTGTCTACTGAGAAGGAGTTGAAAATCCCAACCCAGGCAGAGAAAAGGGAAAGGAAGCTTCAAGAGCTGATCAAAAAGAGAAAAATGCCAGTAGCTCTTTTTATTGATGAGGCCCACGATCTTCACGGGAACACATTGATTGGCTTAAAGCGCCTCATTGAGATGGTGCAGGATTGTGGCGGCACAATGTCCGTAGTCCTTGCCGGTCACCCAAAATTAAAAAATGACCTCCACCGGTCATCTCTTGAAGAAATCGGCTCAAGGACAACCGTTTTCAATTTGGATGGAATAGCTGCCAGCAAGCGTGAATTCATTGAATGGTTGCTGCGGGAATGTACAAAACCTGACACTGATATTGATACCATCATCACAGAAGAAGCAATTGATCTGCTGGCCGATCGTCTTTTGACACCTTTGCAAATTGAACATCATCTTACGCTTGCATTTGAGGCCGCATATATGAGTGGTGAGTCTCCAGTTACGGAAACAGTGGTTGAGTCAATTTTGGCAAAGGATATTGACGGTCTCGAACAAAAATTGACCAGGCATGGATATAATGTGAAAACACTGGCAATGACTGTAAATGTGCAGCCAAATGTTATGCGTTCTTTTCTACGCGGAAAATTATCCCCAGGACAAAGCCGGGAAATTCAAGAGGAAATGCTGGCTGCCGGAATCCCTCTATAAAAAAGGAAAGTCGGTAAAACCTTATTCTCAATTAATGTGGGTCCGGTGTCATTATTGCGGGCCCATTATCACTTAATGTGGGTCCATTATCGTTTAATGTGGGTCGGGGCCTATTCTTATTCTCATTTATTGTGGGCCCAGAAGTAACTTGATTGCGGGTCCGGGCGTTTATCATTGCAGGTCGCTACAGTTAGGGAGCAAAGGAAAAGATATTTCCCGACAAAAACGAAAATTCATTTTTGCGAGTTGGGGGCCCTGAATCTCATTGTTTGGGAAGAATCTTCTATGTGTTTTTTACTCCTTCGGTTACGTATAATTTGGAATTATGTGGACTTTGGAAGGACCTTGAACAAGGTCTCCCAAATGATGTCATCTTTCTGTATATCATCCCAATCAATTATACAGAACTGTAGAATTACTTTTTAGCTACCAATAAATTTAAAATAAAATATGAACTTATCTGATGATCAAAAGTTCGAAATTCTAAAAATCACTTACCAAGAACGTCGAAAGGAGATTGCTTTCCCTCGTGACCGGTCTTTTCAGGTAACATCATGGATGGTAGGTATTTTCCTTGCGCTTTCAGCAGGTACAACTGCTATAAGTAAAGAATTATCTTCCTATTTGATTTTTCCTTTATTTGCTTTATGTGCCATTACCACAATTTATCTTCATATAAACTACAAAGTATACTGTGAGCGTTTAAATCGAGTTGCGGATATTGAAGAGGCATTGCAATTCTTTGAAAACGGAGCGTTTGTTAAAGAGAAAAGCTTAAATCCATCGGACCTACGTATTCCGAAGGTAAATCGTTCGGGAACTTGGGTTTACATCTTCGCAATATGGGTAAGCTTGACAATATTAGTCATTCAGATTTGGTCTAAATAGTTGATCACCGGCTCCACTCGGAACCCGCAAAGAGCGCGGGTCCGGTGAGCCGGACGTTCCTGAAGAGAGCCGTATGCATACACAAGAGCAGAAAATACACCTTAGCCGGCAACTTGATTTCATAACGCGATCATGTGAAAGTTATGATTCTGGTTTCCATGATGAAGCGATCAGGATTGCACAATCAATGCGAGTGCTTTTCCATGACACAAGGAATAGTACGTCCCTGCTTTCCTTAATGCAAAAGAAGTCGGACATCAGGCTGCTAACAACTTGCAGCACTGCCCCATTACCAGCAGGTTTGGCTATCATGGATTGTGTTTCCATCATGACTATGAATGGCATGAAACCATGCCTTTCAACATCAAGATTTACAAGGGAAGTACCTATCATCGACTGGTGGGAACAAGTTGTTTTGGTAACCGGCCCCAAACAAAAGCACTCGCGTAAATCGATCATTTTGGCGACTGCGAATAAAGATGGTGGTTCGCATATTGACGGAAATATTACTCCAAAATTCAAGATCTTAAAAGATGGTTTTTGGACCTTTGAGAAAGGAAATATTTCTGAGGAATTGACTGATTATCACTTTATTGGAATAAGGCAATTTGGCTACGAGATTATCAACAGTCATGAGTTAACAGCTTTGACCATTTAAAAAATGTCTGAGGTAACGTTTTGAAATGTTGTACAATAAATAAATGATTATAATTATCAGAACTTTCCTTGCGCACATATTGTTGACTTGGCTGTGTCGAATCAGGTTACGCTTTAAAAGCTTACCGAGTTTGCAGACAGAAGTGCGAACACAGCGCCCATGAGAGATGCACCCGTGATACGCCCGAGGTTGCGCGACAGGTTGAGCATGCCGGAAATTACCCCTCGCTGATCCGGATTGATATCCGTCATGACAGCGGTGTTGTTAGCCGTCTGGAACAGCGAATAACCACCAGTGATTAATGCGATCGGGATGATATAGCCGATAATGCCTACCCTTGCCGGCATAAAGGTTAGAATTGAGGAACCGGCCTATAGTGACATTTGTTTCTCCGTGTTCATGGCGGGAAACCATCGGCAAAAGGTGTTCCGCAGATCTCATCCAGAACCTGAACCCGAATGCTGGTCAATCTCTCAATAGGTCAAGATCTATTGAGAGATACAAACCATCAGAAAAGGTCTAGCCCCCGGTTTGTTCCACTCTCCTACAACTCCGCTATCCGGGCGGACACAGCACTCAGGACTTTTTTGAAATCGTCTATGTTGTAAGGTTTTGTAATTGCCCCAGAAAAACCATATCGTCTGAAATTGGCTACAATGTGATCGTTGGAATAGCCACTGGAGACAATAAGATGAGCGGCAGGATCGGAAGCGAGGATATGTTTGGCTGTTTCTTTCCCTCCAAGACCGCCGGGAATGGTCAGATCCATTATGACGGCCGCATAAGTTTTGTGGGATTCAAGAGAGGCTCGGTAAAGTTTAATGGCTTCTTCCCCGTCCTTACATGTTGTCACCTCATACCCCAAAAAGCTAAGTATCTGCTCGGCAATGTCTCTGATCATCTGCTCGTCGTCCATGACCAGAATTGAGCCACTTTTGGGGGATACGGTGGTTTCTTTTGCCTCGACAGACATTTCTCCCACAGATGTACCAATTGATGGAAGAAGGATGGTGAAAGTGCTCCCAGCACCGATTGTCGAAGATACGCTTATGTGCCCCTTGTGCCGCTGAATGATCGAATAGGCGGTGGCAAGGCCGAGCCCGGTGCCGGATATCTTTGTAGAAAAGTATGGATCAAAAATTTTTGCAAGGCTGTCGGGAGATATGCCGCAACCAGTATCATGGATGTCTAATCTGATGTATGGTCCGGCACCAAGATGTAGAGAGTTAGCAGGCTGAAATGCTTCATTCCGACCTGTGATCGTCAAGGTCCCACCGCCAGGCATGGCCTGGTCGGCGTTGATAATAAGATTGTTCAGTACCTGGCAGATTTGTCCTTCATCGGCTCGAATGGCGTGGAGAGAGGTGGGGATGGTAACTATCGGCTTGACATTCGAACCTCGAAGCATAAACGAAACTGCATCACTGATCAGTCGTTGTAAGGAAACTACCTTTTTGTTCGGTTCGCCGCCTTTGGCAAATGTGAGAAGCTGCTGGGCAAGTTCGGCGGCTCGTCTTGTTGCCTTTTCGGCTTCTGCAAGAGGCTTTTGTGCTCTGTGTTCGGTATTGAGGAGCACCTTCGAGAAAGAGAGATTGCCCATGATACCGGTTAGTATATTGTTGAAGTCGTGAGCAATCCCTCCGGCAAGGAGGCCCAGTGACTCAAGTTTCTCAATTTTTTGCTGCTCTTTTTCGTGTTTTTTCAACTCGGTGATATCTTCAAGGGCCGCGATGACATCGGTAGGCGAGTGACCGGGCGTAACTGGGTTGAACAAACCGCGTAGGAAAGTAGTCTTGCCTCCGGTAACGGAGGTGTAGGAACCTTCATAGGAAACAATCTCCCCACTTAGTGCTTTTTTGATGATTTCGCTCATCTCCGGAGTACTTTGTTTCATTGAATTGAAGCCCAGAAGCTTTTCTCGTGTTGAGCCCATCATGTCGATGAATCTATCGTTGAAATCGACAATTAATCCTTCAGAATCGAATCTGACTACCGCCAGTGGTGATCTTTCGAAGATGATTCTATAACGCTTCTCACTTTCACGTAGAGCTTCTTCTATTTGCTTACGTTTAGTGATATCAATGCTATAACCTGCCAGTAAAGATTTACCACCTTGTATTATAGGAAATTTAATTGTCGAATAGGTTCTTCCATCAACATAATCCTCAGTTTGCAAGGGGATTCCGTTGCTGATAACCTCCAGATCATCTTTTGTTGTTTTCGCCGCAAAGTCCGGTGGAAACAGTTGCGCCATGTTTTTGCCGATTAAGTCCACACTCGATTTTTTGAGCGATGCCGAATAATTATCACTGACTTTCACAATTCTGCTTTGACCGTCGACAATCTCTTTAATGTAGACATGTACAGGGGAATAACGCAAAAAAAGCGTGAAGATATCATTGGCATCACGAATATCATCGACTGCTTTTTTGCGTTGCAAGGCGTCACCGATGTGCCTTGCAACATAAGCCATTAGGTCCTTGTCCTTCTCGTTATAAACGTACTCATGGTAACTCTGAACCAGAACTACTCCGGCAAGATGTTCGAGATAAAATGGTGCTCCTACTAGTGAGTAAGCCTTCGTTCCCAGGGGGCTTATATTGTTTTCTTGGCAAAATTCATCAAAAGTCTCAGGACCTAAGAGCAGGGGTTTGCCACTTTTCAACAAATAGCCTGACATTGTGTGTTTTGCCTCTGGGTCGACTATGAACTCCAGACCCTGCATATGGGCATCGAACTCGTCATTATAATAGACGAATTTGATGTACTGCCTATCATCGCGATCCTGGCGAAGGGCAATAAAGAAGTTTTTGGCATTGATAAAGCGGGCGACGATTTCGTGCAACGAACTATAAAGTTCCTCCTCACCTGAGAGCGAATGAGCCTGTTCACTAATTTCGTAGAGAGCTTGCTGAAGTTTTTCGGAATACTCCATGGCTACCATCGAAGTGAGGGGATGGGCATCTTCTGTTTCTATCAACTTGTGGCAAGTTTCAAGGATTTTCATCAAAATAAGCAACTCAGAAAAGCAAAATTATTGTGATAGTGATACCAGAGATAAATATACCACCCGTTGTTTCATTGATCCGATGAACGATGAACGAGATAAACCATTAATGGAAAAGAATAAAGAAAGTATAAGAAAATCCCAAAAAATACTCTATCAAGCTTTCGAAACATAATGCAATCACAATGGCAAGGCTCATACCGGTTTCTTTGGTGGTGAGGTACGGTTCAAAAATTCGTTGTTGTATCTCCATTGGTATTCCTGAGCCGGTATCCTGAATGAACAATTGCACGAAATTTCCAAGCTAAACCTGGTAACGGATAATAATATTGATCAGACTTTGAAGCTACCGACGAGCCTGTCAGCGCTATTGCCAGCAAGGTTATAATGATGCTTGCGTTGCGGATTGAGTGTGCCGCCATCAGAAACTCCGACTCATCCTGGGTAGCGGCGATATACCAGTTCGCCATCGACAATGGTGCAAAACCGGCAATTTTATCAACACCGTTAAAGTTGTACTCTTCGACACCTTGTTCTCCGGCAAGCATCCTTCTCACTATTTCTTCCATTCCGACAAGGCTGGTCATATCAGTAGAAAGAATATGTTTCGTTACAGGATGAGCGAGAACAATACCCTTATTGTTAGTCATGAACCCATAGCCAGTTTTCCCGATTTTTCTTCCATAAATAAGTTCGGCAAGAAATTCCACTTTCATTACCAGCCCAAGGGCACCTACAAATTCTCCTGTCTCAGATTTGATGGGGACACAGATGGCGGTGACTAGGTTTCCTGTCACCTTTAAGCGGATTACTTCTCCGATGGTTGTTTTTCCGATGCTTTTGGCGGTTTGAAAGTAATCTCTATCATTGATGTTACTGCCTTTGTATTCTTTGCCATCTTCAAGTACACCAGTGAATAAGTTTCCTTTAGCATCACTGACAAAAACTCCCTCATAAGAGCTTCCTAGTCTAGAGACTTGCTTACCCAAGCTCTTGTAAAGTTCACTTATCTCACCAGTGACAGCATCAGCACCCTGTTGATGCAAGAGGCTGACAACATTAAGAACTTTATCATCTGCAGCGAATACTTCGGCAAGTTTAACTTCTTCTTTCAAAATCTGATCCGCCAATCCAGCAAGATCTGATGCAACTGACTCCGCTTGTTTTTTAGACAACTCAGAAAGAGCAGTGGTTGATTTAGTGATAGATAGGATACCGATCACAATAAGAGGGAGAAGAACAAGGATTATGCCGCCAACACTGATTTGCAGTTTATTTTACTCAGGAGATCCTTCTTCCTCGGTATCCGGGACATTCTCCAACATTTTCTACAGCCCATTCGTAACCAGCTCGGCCGCGTTCAAACTCCATACCTCACGCCGCTGTCGGATTTTTCGTCCTTGGTCCGCCCAGACAAGAAAGGATTTCCTTGTCTCCAGAAGGAGACTGCCTAAGGTCGAGATGGCATAGAGCCTGCCGACGATGCGACCGAAATCGGCGAGCTACAACTTCTCAGCAGTTTAGCGTCGAGCCGGGAGCTACTAAAGAGATAATTCCCTGTCATTTGAAATACTTTTGTCATTTTTCTTGTCAATCTCAACCCCTTCTATCCTGTTCACCTTGTAACCAATATCGGCAATCACAAGACCTGATTTTCTCGCAAATATACTGATTTCTTTCCCCAGACGTTCTTCTGTTTCTTTTCGTTGGGTTAAGGGATCCAAGTCCAAAGAGACGTCTTTTGTGCGAAGAGGCTTTTGAATTTCCTTGTCAAACAGGGTAATGCGATAACTGAACTTCTCGGGCTGTTTTTCTTTTTTACCCCCTTCTGTTTTGTTCACTTTGGAAGCTGAACTATCAGTGAAATCACGTATTAAATCCTTCTCTCGTTTTCTCCCGAGTGTTTTCTTTAACCCGCTTTCGTTTTCGAACAGATCTGCAGAATAATAGAGATTGGTTTCGGTCCGGTGCCTTGTTAAGGAGACATATCCAAGGTGTTTATCAAATGTTGGGGATGCCAGAACATAGGATTTATCGACCGTTACACCCTGGCTCTTGTGTATTGTGACAGCATATCCATGTGATAAAGCATTGTATTTCTTTTCATCAAATTCAATGTTCCTGCCGTCATCCAAATGAACAGACAAAGTGCCTTTATGGAAACCCATCAATGTTCCGAGGGTACCATTATCAACACCCATTGATTTGTCGTTTTTTGTAAATACAATCCTCTCTTTCTCTGCGAAATTAATGACTTCGTCGTCTGATGTTAAAAACCTGAAATCATTTTTGCCAATACTCCCCCTCTCTTTCAGGATATCTCTCGCCTGAAGATTCAAATCAACCACATCTTTGTTTTGATGAGTTAAAATCAAACGAGTTTGCTTGTCAGTATCAATCCCTGCAGTCCAATCCCTCAAAAGCACTTCTTTTGCTTCACTGTAACTATCTGTTTTATGAATAAAACCATGAGAAGAATAGAGGTCAATCGCTTTACCTATTTGTTTTTTATCCCCAGCGAGAAGAACTGTTGCATCTCTTTGCCACTGTTCATTTTGTCTTCTTACTGTGTCGATCGCGACATAACCAACATCATCCTTGATTCCTCTGAGCGGTCCTCCGGCCCCAACGGCCTGCAGCTGCTGATCGTCACCGACAAGAATCAACTTTGCACCTGTTTCGTTTACATGTTTGACAATTTGAGCCATTTGATGAGTACCAACCATTCCGGCCTCGTCGACCACCAAGACATGGTTACTGTCCAACACTCCTCTGCCATTTTGCCAATCAAATAACTTGCTTTGAATTGTCGTTGACTCTATGCCGCTGCCATCTTGTAAACTTCTTGCCGCAACACCAGACAAAGCAACCCCGACAATTTTCATTCCCTCGGCTTCAAATGCATCCCGGGCGGCACCGAGCATATAGCTTTTGCCAGCGCCGGCAACGCCATGAACAATTGATAAACTGGAGTCTTTTTGAAGAATACTCTTCAATGCTTCAAGTTGGTCGCTTTCAAGGGTCCTGGCTGCCAAAGCGCCATCGATGCTTTGCTGGCTAACTTTGAATGTGCTCTTTTTGTGCAACTCACCAATATCTCTAAAGAGCTGCTTTTCTGCCTCCACCAAACTCTGAGTTGTATATTTCTCGTCATCCAACCGTACTATCACTTTACTGTTTAATATGGCACTCCTGACATTATTGAATTGTTCTATGCTGTCCGAATTTTTATTCACAAAACAATCAATGTCTCTCTCAGTAAAGATGGCATTATGGTGACTAATTAATTTCAACCCGATTTCCGGATATTCAATTAACAACGATCCGTTTTTATTCGCCTCTTTGGGATCAAAGGCCTCATCAACATGCCCGCTTTTCAGCATCATAATGTCAATCGTGTCTGAAACCTTTCGCCTGGTGTCGAGAGACGAAATATCCTTTTGCAGATAATCAACAGCCAGATCCTTACTGTTGTCACGACTGAGCGAAGCCTTCAGGTGGTCAAGATTTTTGAAACCGTCTGAATCACTCGAATAATAAAGATTTGCCTCATCTCTATGTCGAGACATTGAGACATAACTTAGATGTTTATCAAAACCTGGAGTCGCAAGAATAAATGTTTTGTCTATGGTCGCCCCTTGACTCTTGTGGACGGTTACAGCGTAGCCGTGATTGATTTTATTGTAGTCGTCACTGCTGAATACTATTTCTTTACCATCATCTATACCGACCCTCAAAACACCATCTTTTATGTTTTTCACAGTACCGAGTGTGCCGTTATAAACGCCGAGCCTGTTATTCCCCTCCAGGAAGACAATTCTATCGTTTTTAGAGAGGCGTATTCCACCTTTTGATGTTTCAAAAACTGAATCAGTTACACCAAGATAACCGCTTTCCCGTAAGAGCGTTCTTGCGCCATTGTTCAAATCGGCAACATCCTTGTTGCGATGGGCCAAGATCAAACGGCTTTCATCCGTGCTGAACCGAGTTGTGAATTTGTTCAGTAATGCAAATTTTGCTTCATTGAGATTATCTGTTTTTTGGATAAAGCCATGGGAAGAATAGAGATCGATTGCTCGGCCGATCTGTTCTTTATCCCCAGACAGAAGAACTGTTGCATCTCTTTGCCATTGTTCGTTTTGCCTTCTCACATGGGTTATCGACGCATAACCAAATTTTTCCTTGAATCCTCTCAGAGTCCCACCAGCTCCAATAGCTTGTGCTTGCTGATCGTCACCGACAAGAATCAACTTCGCGCCGGCTTCGTTTACGTGTTTGACAATTTGTGCCATCTGGTTGGTACCAACCATTCCAGCCTCATCGACAACCAGGACATGCGATTTATCTAATCGATCCTTACCTTCCTCCCAGTTTTTCAATTTACGAAAAATTGTTGTCGAACGAATACCACTCGATTCTTCCAAGTTTTTGGCGGCAATTCCAGCCAAAGCGACGCCGGATACAGAATATCCCTCAGCTTCGTATGCTTCTTTGACAGCACTCAACATATAGCTTTTGCCGGTACCGGCATAACCGATAACAACAGAAAGGCCCGATTTATCAACCGAGTGATTGAAGGCACCTAGCTGATCGTCACTTAAATTCCTGTTCGCTATTGCTTGCCGCAAATATTTTTCTGAAACTGCATGATCTCCGTCTTTCCGCAACACAGCGGCGCCAGCAAACATTTCCTTCTCGGTTTGGACGATTGATCGAGTAGAGTATTTTTCATTACTAAGTTGAACAATTTCAGTACATGACAAGACCGCATCAACAACCTGCCTGAATTGTGGTTCTTGGTAAGAATGAGCGTTTGCAAATTTGTAAAGGTCGTAACTCGTAAAAACAGAAGTGAATTTTGTTAAATAATCCAAAGCAATATTCGGGTTCTCGATTATTGCTTTGCCATTGTCTGTAAGGATTTGAACAAGGTCAATAATGCGATCCCCGCTTTCACCATACGCATGTTCGCCGACACCTACCTTTACCTGAGGATCTAAATCAATTCCCATATCCTTGAAACTTCTATGATCAACCCTCACCTTATGACCGTCTTTTGCTAAATACTCATTTTGTAAATTTGCCCAATCCTGCCTCCATTCAAAGACCAATCCCCTGGCGTTCCATTCTCTCTGTTTTCCGGTAAATCCATTCTCGTTGACGCCTCTCATAGTCAACATAATGTGTGCATGTGGATTTCCATTTTTGTTATGAATATTGATATCCGCAATCATTCCTTTGGAGACAAAACATTCATTTGAAAAATCTCTTACGAGAGAAATCTGCTTCTCAAGCGGCAACTCAATAGGAAGGGCAATCTCTATTTCTCGTGATATTTGCGAGTCTTTTCGTTTTTCCGTTTTTTCAACTGCATTCCACAATGTTTCACGATCAGAGAATTGTTTTGGTGCGTTTTCAGGTAGCATTATCGCGCTATAAGCAAGATCCAGCTTTTTGGAATAATCGAACGTCATCCCCTGGCGTTCATCGAAGATCACCGAGCGAGATCTATACGATGCAGCGGCAATAGCGCTACGCCCTGAAGAGCGAGAAATGATTTTTACTGAAAGGTGGTAAGAGGCCATTCGCAACTTATGACTGAAAATCATAAATATTGCAATGAGTTTTGAAAATTATGGAATGAAGTTACACCGCACACATTGGAACAATGTATAAGTGCGCCCTTAAGCATAAGGGTTAGCCGGCTGACGCCGTCAAAAGCATCAAGGCTTCGCCTTCTTTGAAAAACAGACTTAGCTCCATGCCGATCATAATATTTAAGGTGATTTCGAGCATTACTGTCAATTGAATAATATCGTAGACAAGTTAACAGCTTAATGATTAAAATCGACAGCAAACTCAACTTGATAAGGAGAAGTCTATGGTTGTATCTAAAATTGAAAAACTGGAGCAGCAAAAAAAACAGCTTGAGGCAAGAATTCAGGCTGCAAAATCAAGAGAAAAACAAAACAAGAGGAAACTGGAAACCAGGCTGAAAATTTTGGTTGGATCTCATTATCTCAATCAACATCGGAAAGAAGGCTCTATCCAACAGCTTCATAACGATTTGGACATCTATCTGCAAAAGGATACAGACAAACAAGTTCTGTCACTGCTTCGAGAAGAAATTGCACAAACAGTGAATCCCCAAAAAGACGGCCCGAGGCAGTAGGGAAAGGGGACCGCCATGGATGTCGAACTCGAGCATTTCAAAACAAACATAAACCTAGTTGAATTTGCCTCAATCCATTCCTTTTCGGAACTTGACAAGAGAAGATCAAGTAGAGCTTGTACCGTTCTGAGGAACGGAAGCGAAAAAATTGGAGTGAGTCGAGACAAAGACAACCATTGGGTCTTCTATAATTTCGATAAGGAAGATGGTGGATCGATTATCGATTTTGTCATGGATAGAAATAGCTGCAACCTTGGGGTGGCGAGACGGTATTTGCGGTCCTACGTCGGCAAAAGCATCACATCCCCTATTGTCGAGTATTTTAAAAATCCAAAATCAAGCAGCTTTGACCTTAGAAAAGTGTCCATTGAGTTTGCGAAACTTTTAGATATTGAAAGTAACAATAGGTTCTTATTGTCCAGGAAAATTTCCCCGGAAACCGTCTTGGACGGTAGATTTGCTGCCTCTATTTTCACCGACAAGCACAACAACGTTGTTTTTCCTCATAAAAATGAAAATGGAATAACTGGACTCGAAAAAAGGAATACCAATTTTTGGGGATTCAATGAAGGAGGGCAGAGATCCCTCTGGTTCTCCAGATCAAAACAAGAAGACAGCAGGCTCGCATTCTTCGAATCCGGTCTCGATGGTCTGTCGTATTTTCAGATTAAAGATGATGAAAAGACCCAATACTTCAGCATCGGTGGTCAACTATCTGATATTCAAATACAACTGATCGGCAAAGTTATTGAAAAGAACAAGGAAAAAGAGTTTATTCTCGCGTTCGATAACGATAGAGGTGGGCACAGCTTCGTCAGAAAAATCCAAGAATCTTTTCAATACACGAAATTCCAGATCGATATCCCTCCCAAAGAAGGTCAAGACTGGAATGATTGTCTGTAATCGATTGAAATAATCGCAATTACAATAAATACTTCGCGCATACCCTCCCTTGTAAAAGTCACGATTCAACCTATAAAGGCCTGAGCGGGCAGTAGGGAAGGAAAAAAATCAAGCCTCCTCTCTTTCCCCTACTGCCTCAATAGAAGAAGAAAGGAACAACAAAATCAGAGTTAAAAGGAAAACAATAAATAAGAGTTTCTCTTAATCGTTTCAAAATCGCTCGGTTAAGCACAATCATAAAACGCACCCCTGAGCCCTCCCTCCTTCTTTTAATGAGCCCAGAGGGCCATTTAAAGGCTTTTAAAACTGTTTTTACAGGGAGCCGGAGGCTCCACTTGTTAGAATTTTTTCCCGCCGCCTTCCTTTGGCCTTTGCTTTGTGGCTCCTTCCCGAAACAACATGTTAAAATTTCTCTGTTCCTCCATGTGAAGGATAGAAAAAGGTTTTGCAGGGTTAAAAAAAGGATAGAAAAGGTTAGATTCTAAAATCTGTATATAGCCTTTTGATTTTACAACAGAAAAAAAATTGATCGGCGGGATAAAACTACCGACTTTTGCCTCGACTTGCGGGATAAAACTACCTTGACCTGCGGGATAAAACTACCGACCCCTCTGACCTGCGGGGTAAAACTACCGATATTTTTGCGACCTGCGGGGTAAAACTACCGACTTTTTTACGACCTGCGGGGTAAAACTACCGACTTTTTTGTAACCTGCGGGGTAAAACTACCGCCGTTTCATGACCTGCGGAATAAAACTACCGCGACTTGCGGCATAAAACTACCGACCTGCGGGGTAAAACTACCGCGACCTGCGGCATAAAACTACCGCCTCATGTCTGAAAACCCCACAAAGTCATGATGTCACAATGTAAGTGATTGTGATTTTGTGACTTTGTGTAATATTGAATTTGTGTTCACGACCTGCGGGGTAAAACTACCGCCTACCCTTCTTCCACCATCGACAGTCTCTTGTTTGACCGCTTGGTTTCACTAATAAAATCATGATCTGGGAATAAATCGTATTTGGCGTCAACTATAGCGTTTCGAGGTCCTCGTACCACCTCGGCCTCATATCTCATCAAAACCTTTTCTTTAATTAATTCCCGCAGCGACTCTTCAAGTTTCCGCTTATTGTCGTTAGCCTTTTTGCAATCAAGCAATCCACTGTCACGTGCGACCGATGACAGGGTTATGGTGTACGACGACAGAAGACTTGCTTGGGTAAAATTGTGAGATAGTCTTTTATGCAGATATCTTGAGAGTTGCCCTTTCAAACGCATCATCAACCCGTAGTTATATTGTCGGTATTTAATGCGCTGTATCCCTTCCGTGACCAATGCGCTAAAATCAACATACCAACGACTATCAGGGTTATTATTCAGATCTTCGCGAGTTACAGCCATGAGCGTAGTTAAGGGCGATGTTTCGTAGAAAGAATTTCCATCTGGAGAGGAAATTTGTACAGAGGTCCTTCTCAAAATCTTTAACGATTCCACAACCTGATAATATGAAAAAGTATGCCCCTGCTCACTCAATTCTTTTCGCAACTGGTGAAGTGTGAACGACACTCCACTCCGATCTCCGTCTAAATAGCCATTGCCGACACCGCAGGCTAGTTTTCTTAAAACATCTTCAACAAGCTCCTCTCTTGCGCTCGGATAAAACTCTTTATCCTTACCATCTACGGTTAACCTTGCTGGTCGTAATGTCACGACCATCTCGTTTTTTCTAAAAACAAATTTTCTTTCGATTGTTGGTAAAAATCCATTTTTTCGAAGATCTTCTTGCGCGCGCTTCGTTATATAATATTTGGGAACAGCATCCCAAAGTTCGATTGTGTTTGACAGTGATAGCCGCTCATCTGGTGAGTTGCATAAAAAATCCTGAAAGAGAGATAATTGTTTCGCATGGAAAGCTTGTGTGGCCGGTGGCATTGGATTTTCCGATTCTTTAATCAAAGCGTTCTCCATTACAGCTATGCTGTGCAAAAAAATCCGGTATCAAAAACTCTTCCCGGGTTTGGTCCGGATCGTGCTTTCCGGTATCAAAAAAACAGCGGCCGGCGCTCCCCAGGACACCAACCTGATACCAAAATGTTTTCCAACAATCGCCGGCACCGGGTGGATATGGTGCCGGTTGCTTTGCTGGCCGGTATCATTTAAAACACGTAAGCGCTTTTTTCATCACTTCAAAAACTACGGCATAAATCTCTTTATCTTTGCTCGCAGATCGACCAGCAACATTTAAAACCTCTATCTGATTTTTATCAACCCAAAGTAATAAATCATCTGCTGCAGCATCGACTGAATATTTGTTCATATCAAGATACAAGTATGGTTTTTTCCGATCAACAGCAATCTTTTTGGTCAACGAGGATCCTCCTGAGAGTTTACCGTGAACAAATATTACAGTTCCGTCTGAATCAATAATATTTTGTTTCGTTCTCTTCGGATAACCATCGGTCGGCATTTCCTGAACCTGGTATCTTGCGTCTAAAGGCCCGGCTTCGGTTCGCCGCCCCTTCGGGATCCAACCGTCATAAGGAAACCCGCAAGCCATTGCCGCATCAATCCCGGCAATATCGGCCCCGGTTTGACAACCTGAAACAATTTTCATCAGCATAATTATCGACCAATAGACATTGAGCAAGGATCAGTCACACGTGAAAAGAATTGCCTCAAATTTGTTCAAATCGACCTCTTGCTGAGCTTGCCAAAGATCGTAATTATCCTGCATCAACAATCAGGGTATCGGCCCAAAACCTCCGAAAGCTTCAAGGCCTGCAGGAGAAATATCAGTTTTGCCGTTGAGTAGCCAGCTGAACAAATGAACCCTTTTAATAAATGCTTCTGGATGCAAAAGGCTATGTTGTTGAATCCACCATTAACTTATTGGCAATCTTCATAATTAGCCACACTCCGGTTCTTTTACATCATTACGCTTTTACGTCATAACGGCATTGCGCTATTGTTATATAGCATAAATACGTAACAACTCAATGTCATAAATACGATCATCTATAACCGCTTTATTTGACGACTAATATTCTTTCTGCGGTTGCAGTTGTTCCTTCCATCGCCGAAGGGAACACCTTGTCGAAGACAACATTTATAAAAGTTCCCGGAGTGGCCGCAGGTTGGCTCAGGGTGGATGACAGCAAAAAAGAGAATCAAAGGGAAAGCATTTTGACCGATCAAAGAGAGGATAAGGGAACAAAGGGGGGCCACTCCGGGAACTGCTGTAGATTCGCCCGTAGGGCGTGAACTTTCGAGCCCCCGGTTCAACTGTTTCTGATCCGGGGGGCTGCTTGCTTATTCTTGCTCCGTGAAGTTTCTGTTTAAAATATAGTCTGCTGCCCGTTGGGCGGCCGCTGCAGCGTTTATGACCATCTTTTTGTCTTCTTTGAGTTTTGCAGACCAACTCTGTAAATATGCTGCTGAATTTTCAACGGTGGCGGGAAGTATGCCCGACTCGCCACAAAGAAAAGCGGCGGTCATCTCTGCAACGAGCTCCTCTTTGCTGTAATCTTCCGAACCGAACCGACTGCACGCCTGGACCTCTTTTCTTGCAAGTCTGCTCACGTGGCCAGTGCTGTGACCAAGTTCATGAAAAAGGACGCAATAAAACTTTTCTGCCTCGTCAAAGTCTTGAAAATATGGCATTTGAACAGAATCTTTTCCGGGGTAATAGCAGGCTTTATTCCCTCCAGCTTCTTCAATTATCGGTCGATTTTGCATCTCTGAAACAATTTTCTCGGCTTCCGCTATTGGTTCGAGTTCTACTGTTTCCGGTTCCTGCGGGGCCTCAACGCCTTCTATTTGGTCCAGATTAAAAACCGTGTAATATCGCAGCATAAAAACCTTTTTATCCTTCCCTGTCTCGGTATCTTGAGTCAAAAACGGCTTCCAAAAAACGATCTGTTTCCCTTTTTCCCTTTTGCGAACCATTCCGCCTTTCTCCTTTGCTTGTTTGAAACTCAGCCACCAGGGCGAGGAAAAACCAGAACAAGATAAAAGAAAAACATTTATCCCCCGATACTGTTTTCCCGTGATGAGATTTCTGTGGGCACTTCTCGCATTCCACGGTTTTTTCCAAGGAATAACGCCTTGTGACATTATTTCAAGAATCTGCTCGGTGATGATTTCATATACATTCGGATTTCCCATTTTCAAACCTCCCTGGTAGTTGTTCACCCGTTAGCATCTTGGCGAGTCACGGGCGGATTGAGCATCAGCGTTTAATGCTCCACTAAACTTAACAGCTTGTTATCTTGACCTTTTCAACATGTTTCCCCAGGTTTCTAAAACCTGGCTCCCAGAGGGAAAGAGCTTTTCCGAGAGAGCTTTCAAAAAAACGTAACCAACGGGCGCGTTTTCTTTGGAAGCTGCAAAAGAACGAAGTGACCAGGGGCCGTTAAGAGGATGCAAGGGCGGGATTGAAGTCCTTTTTTTCAGTGCTTTTCTGAAAAAAATCTCAATCCCCTCGCCTTGGCCCTTGCATCCTCTTAGGCCCCGCAGCTACCGATCAAGCGCTCTTTGCTTGACTGACTAAGCTGTTGGCTGTGGGCTGTTGTGGTGGTTGTCGACGTCAGTCTGTGGGCTATAACTGACCGAAGGGAAGGCATCGCACACCTGACTTAAAATGCCCAATCAAGAAGGATGTAACTGTGCGGGGTATGTTTCCTGCGGACGCTGTCACCGCGGGAATAAATTCCACGGCACAACAGAAAAGAACCTGAAAATTCAAGGATAAGAGAGACAAAACTCTGAAAATAATTCGCAGAAATAAAGCTGGAGGATCGGCGCCGGCCGACTCGCCTTTTATCGCCAGCGGTGGCTGCAGCGCAGCGGAAAACGACGGAAATGAGATGAGGAAAGAGCGCGACGGCAGGGGATCGGAAGCCGATCGACAACCAAAAACAAAAAGAGATGTTTCTCCTTATTCCGGTATCAAAATCGTTCCCCGGGGTTTCTCCTGATCGCGCTTTCAGGTATCAAAAAAGCAGCTGCAGGCACGCCCTAGCGAACCTAATTGATACCAAATGTTTTCCAACCATCGCCGGCGCCGGTCAGACCTCGCGCACCTGGTCCGGCTGGCTGGAATCATTGCAACCCTGGGCAAACTTGGTGGCCCTCCGGAGACCATTATAAGTTGTGATAAACCCTTCTCTTCGGTAAGTGCAGGGCAGAACAACAGCAAACAGCTTAGTCGTAAATATATTCTAAATTTACAAGCACTTGATTGATTTTTTCACTTTTAAGGAATATGATCATCGAAAGGTATCTAACGGGTTTTAAAAGCAAATATATGGAGAAAACGAATGACTCTCACCAAAGCAGATATTGTCGAGAAGGTATATGCCGCTCATGGAAGGATGACCAGGATCCAAGCTGTTGAGGCAGTCGAAGCTTTTCTGCGCCTGTCTAAAAGTACCCTTATAGAGGGATCGAACCTGAGGCTTAGCGGCTTCGGAAAATTCAATATCAGAGACAAGAACCCTCGAAGGGGACGAAACCCCAAAACCGGCGATGATCTGACACTCGATGCCAGAAGAGTTGTCACATTCAAACCATCGGGGAAATTAAAAGCGAAGATTAACGAAGGTTCTTGATTCCTTTCGGCGGAGGTCTGGAAAACTGCTGCCCTTGTTTTCAGTTCCAGGATTCGTGTGTTGACGACTGGGTAATGAAACCGGATATAACCACCCCCAACCTAATTGTCTTTATCAATGATCTCTGCTTCATCGATCAAGACACGGTGAATCAAACTTCGTGCGCAGCCAGGAAAGGGAGAGAAAAAACATGAAAAGAAAAATTGTTCATGAATGGAGAAATTGGCTTCTCGAGTATGTCTGTGATGAAGAATATGAATTATCTCAAAAAGACAATCTATCAGTTCTCCACAAGATTGTTGCCAAGAATGACATAGATGCGGAAAACCAATGCCAACAGATCATTAAACATGCCAAAGAAGCAGAAAATTGATGATCATTTTGTCCATTGTTGATGACCAACCTCAAACCAGTGTACCTTGATATCGATGTGTCCGAAAAGGATTTAAGGAAGGTGTGATTTTGAAAGATATGTTCCCGGCCAAATGTGCCATTTGCGGTCAAGTGATTGCCCATCCCACAGAAGCATATTTTTTCCCGAAGGCGCAGTTGGTAACCCATCAAGTCTGCTTTGTAGAGTTAGCACATAAGTGCTTGTCCCCACCTCTAGATCCCGCAGTTTTCGATATTTTCAGAACATTAGGATTGATTGACGACGAACAAGACGTTCAAGAGCCTGAGGTGATTATCCATTAGATAATATGAGAAAAATATTGAAAGCCGATAAAGATTTCACGCCATGCCCCGCTGATATTGGTGATGAGCTGTACCCCAATGGAATTTTCGAGTTTAATATCTCAAAAATTCTCGAGTATATACATAAAGACCCTGCTGGCATTACTCTCGAGGAAGTCGCGGTAAGTGATTTTTTCAGGGGTTTTTCTTCTATCAACGAGTCTCATATGGACTCGGTTGAGCTTTCAATGCCGGTAATATTGGCTGAAATTTCTCCTGAACAATACAACTTGATTGATGGCCACCACAGAATGGAAAAAGCGCGTAGGACGGGAGTCAAAAGCATACTCGCGTACAAGCTGAACGTTGAGCAGCACATGAAATTTTTGACCAGCAAAAAGGCATACTTAATCTACGTTGAATACTGGAACAGCAAACTGAAAAAGTGAAAAGAGGGTCGGCTGCCCCATGTCCAGGGAGTGGTGTAGCGGCAAAAAACGGGGGAAATCAAAATTGCCAAGATCTATGAAAAAGTCTGATGATCCATATACAATCGTGAGGCGGATTGATTGGATACGGAACCATTTGTTGTATGGTCAATCTTTCAACAGCACTGATGTGGTTGCAGAATTTAATGTCTCAGCCAGGACGGCACATCGAGATATTCGTTTTGTTCGCGAAGAGTATTTTGGTGATCAATTGAAATATGACATCGTAACGCGGTCATACTATTTGAACTATACCGCCCAAAAGGTCTCATGATTGCGGGAGCTAGAGAGTTAAATTGATTTAAGGAATAAGGATGTAGCGCTATGAATAGAATGAAATGTTTGCTGATACACCTCATCATCCTTCTCTTATTATTGCCAGCAGGCCTCTCTTTCTCACAAACAATCACCGGCAAAGTAATTTCAGTTGCTGATGGCGACACAATAACGATCCTCACCTCAAATAAAGAACAGATCAAATTAAGATTATCTGGTGTCGATACCCCGGAAGGTGGTCAAGCATGGGGGCAAAAAGCGAAGGCCTTCACCTCATCCATGGTAAAAGGAAAACAAGTAAGAGTCGAGCCAAAGACCATTGATCGATATGGAAGAACTGTGGCCATAGTCTTCGTTAATGGTAAGAATTTAAACGAACAAATAGTGGCGTATGGTCATGGTTGGGTCTACAGGAATTACTGCAAGGCAAGTTATTGTGATAACTGGCTGAAACTTGAGGCTACTGCTCGTGATGCTCAGGTTGGTCTATGGGCAGACAAAAGCAATATTACCCCACCATGGGAGTGGCGACAGCAACAGAGAAATAGCAACAATGCTGCCAGCGTTAGGGGTGGAAATAAATCATATTTGACCGGTAATTCAGGGTCCTATCACGGAAACATCAAGAGCCATGTTTTCCATGGTTCAGGATGTCAGCATTATAATTGCAAAAATTGTACTGTGAGGTTTGGATCGATTCAAGAAGCTATTGGTTCTGGATATCATGGGCATAGAGATTGTGTTAAGTGACCCTGTAGATAAACAGGCTTAAATAGGGGTAAATTATAAGCTCCATTCGGATCACTGAGAAATTCCAAACAAGACTGGCTTCAATAACCGGGACATGAACATGGATTTGGTATAAGTGCCCACCCCCCAGCCAAATGCGATACGCATCATAACGCCAGGACATCGCGCACCTTAGCGGCCAGATCGCGATTGGAAAACGGTTTCTGAAGAAAGTTTACACCAGCATCGAGCACTCCTCGATGGGCGATCAAGTCGGCGGTATAGCCCGACATAAACAGTACCTTGATCTCCGGGTAGAGCGTTTGCAATCCCTCAGCCAGGTCGCGGCCGTTCATCTCCGGCATGACCACGTCGGTGATCAACAGGTGGATCCCTCCCCGATGTTTTTCGGCAAGCTCCACAGCCTGTTTCGGTGTCATCGCTTCCAACACGGTGTACCCTTGCTTTTCAAGCATCTTTCCGGTCATTTTCAGGATCGGTGCTTCGTCCTCGACAATCAGCACAGTTTCCCCTCGACCTTGCGGAATATCGGCAATGGAGATCGCTTCATCCCGATCGGTCTCGCCGACATGCCGCGGTAAATAGATCCTGAAGGTCGAGCCTTTTTCCGGCTCGCTATAGACATTGATGAATCCCGAATTCTGTTTGACGATGCCATAGACTGTGGCCAGCCCGAGTCCGGTACCCTTGCCTGTTGTCTTTGTGGTGAAAAAAGGTTCGAAAAGCTGGCCAAGTGTTGCCTTGTCCATGCCGCAACCATCATCACTGATCGTCAGCAGGACAAAGTCGCCTGGTACAAATCCGCCATGGTAGGCGCAGTAATTATCGTCAAAGCTGACATTGCCCGTTTCAATGCTGATCTTGCCCACGTCTGAAATGGCATCTCGGGAATTAACGCAGAGGTTCGCCAGGATCTGATCGAGCTGAGACGGATCGATATTGACCATCCATAAATCGGCACCGGGCTGCCAGAAAAGATTTATGTCTTCGCCGATAAGCCGGCGGAGCATCTTGAGCATGCTCTCAACAGTGTCATTGAGGTCGAGCACTTGAGGTGCTATGGTCTGCTTGCGGGCAAAGGCCAGAAGCTGCCGGGTAATTTCGGCGGCGCGCAGGGCGGCATCAAGAACTTCCCGCAGGTCGTCTCCCAGCGGATCACCCGGAGTTACTTTGGCAAGGGCCAGTTCGGTAAAACCAATAATTACGCTCAACATGTTGTTATAATCGTGGGCCACACCACCAGCCAAACGTCCCACGGTCTCCATCTTCTGAGCCTGAACCAGCTGGGATTGGAGATTTTCCCGCTCTTCTTCGACACGCTTACGCTCTGTGATATCAGCAAGGACGAAAACGTTTAATGTGTCGGTGTTGGCAAAGCGAAACTCCACGTGGCGAACACTGCCGTCTTTACAAGTCACAGGATACTCCATGGGCTTGCTTTCAGTATGTGTCCTTCGCACCCCCTCAAGCGCCGTTTGCCACTCACGACGAACACGTCTCCTGAACACTTCTTCCGGATAGGCAAGTGCCCACCATTCTTCAACAGACGGCATATCTTCCAGTGTATAACCAAAAAGTTCAGTGAATTTTGAACTGGCAAAAAGAGTTTTCTCGCGATCGTCCGAGATCACTATGCCAACCGGCGCTAATTCGGCAAACAGCCGGAATCTGGATTCACTCTCCCGTAGCGCCACCTCGCCTTGCCGATGCTCGGCCTCTCTTTCGATAACGCTCAGTGCATAAGCAAAATCTCCAGCCATTTCGTTGAAAAGATTTCGTTCTTCCTCATCCACGACAAGATTGTTCTCTGCAGCGGCAGCAAGATATCCATGGGTTTTGCCGGCGTGGGTCAGTGCCACGCATAGTGATTGGCTTTCAGCGCAGCCCGATGCAATGGGGCAATTGACACAGACATTTTGTCGGTCACGCACTAGCAGCACCCCCTGCTCTTTCCGGGCAAACGTACAGCAGGCCGGGAGATTTCCTCGCTCCAGCATGGCGGTAAGTTCTGCCGAAAATGCAGCAAGTCCCTCCATAGCCCAGGAGACAGGTCGGTCATGACCATCCGTCAACACAATCATTGCCGAAGGGTAACCGCGATTGCTCACCAGCAGGCGACAACCCTCGCGGATCAGGGTCTCTTTATCGCGCTCGCGGACAATCAACTTATTTACATCACGAATCGTCCGCAGTAAGCGGTTAAGATGTTCAATGCGCAACTGTGAACGCTTACGTTCGGTGATGTCTTCCATGGCACCCATAATTCCAATGATATTGCCGTCGGGGTCACGGATGGGGGCTAAAGACAGGCTGCCATCAAAAATGGTGCCGTCCTTTCGGTTCCTCACTACTTCAAGACCTACATAAGAACTGCCTTCACCGACTTTCAGGCGCAAATCAGTGAACTCTGCAAATTTGGCGTCGGAAATTATGGGCAGAGGGGTGCCGATGACCTCATGGGCTGTCCAACCGAAAATTCGTTCGGCCGAGGTGTTCCATGTCAAAACCCTGCCCTGAAGATCGATGCTGTAGAGTGCCACCGGTGAGCATTCGATCATGGCGTGCTGGTACTCTTCGCTTTTGCGTAGCGCCTCTTCGGCCGACTTCCTTTCAGTAATATCCACCACAGTGGTGACGAAATAGATGGGTTTATTGAAACTGTCCCGCCGCACGACAGCGCTGACATCCGCCCAGATCAATACACCGCTCTTGTGCACATACCTTTTCTCAAGGCGTGCCCCGTTTTTTATGCCTGCAAGCAACAGGGCAACGACCTTCTCAGTGGTTTCGATATCTTCAGCGGGCGTGAGATCCTTCCAGGTTTTCCCCTGTAATTCATCTCGATCATATCCCAGCATATCGGCAAAGGCCTGATTGACATTCATTTCACCGGAGGGCAGGGTCAACGATTTACCCACGTTCGCGGCTTCGAATATATACTTGAATCGATCTGCGCTTTCCTGTAGTTCCCGCGTCTTGTGGGCCACCTGCCGGCGTAGCGACCACCACCAGAGAACAAAGATTAAAAGAAGTGACAGCAATGGCAGGGCGACCATGGCAATATAGCGCAAGATACTCTGAAAGTCGGGACGAGATTTTTCATAAAGCCCCATCCATTTTTCATAAATACGCCGGTATTCACCGCTTTCCTTCAGGATCTTCAATCCTTCATTGAATTGGGCCAGCAGTGCGGTTTCCCCATTTGGAGCGGCGTAACTGTATTCACCGGAAAAAAAACTGTGGCGGCCCAAAACAAGATTGGTCCAACCGTTCTTGTCGATTAAATACATGCTGGTTATTCTAGGCACCAGGGCACAGTCATAGCCTCCTTCGGAAACTGCGCGCAGCACGTCTTCCTGGGTCTCAACAACCGTTGTCATGCCTTTAAGATCATGCGCTGCCAACATATCGAGAATGACATCGCCTTGCTGGACAACAAGGCTTTTACCATCAAGATCCGCAACCGTTTCCGGTGGCTTGCCGCTATCCCTGCGGACAACACCGACGTAGTTCGATACCAGGTAGGAAGGCGAAAACTCGAAGATGCGGTCCCGTTCGGAAGAGTAGAACATGCCCTGAATGGCATCTATCTCGCCACTCCTCAAACCATCGACTATATCTGCCCATGGCCCCAGACGGATCTGTACAGCCATATTCATCTCTTCGGCAATTGCACGCGTCAGTTCGACCGTAAACCCGGTGGGTCGCCCTTTTTCGTCCAGATATTCGAAGGGTGGGTAGTTGTGATCACCCCCGACAATGATCGATCGGTTGGCGGGGAGTTGCAGGGCGGCAAACCATTTAGAGTGCAGACGGCGGTAAGTGCCATCCGCCATTATCAGGGCGAGTCCTTCATTGAGCAGCGCCAGAGTCTGCCGGTCCCCCTCCCGGACGGCAAAACAAAAGTCCTGGCGAAAGCCTTCGATGGGAGTTTCAATAACCTTCAGGTTGGTAATACCGGATTCGCTGAGTAGCCGAAGAGCCACCAGTCGCTGCAAAACGACGGCGTCGTGACGCCCCTGTGACAGCTCCCTTAGGGCATCTTCAAAGGTTGGCGTAGTAGAGATGTCGATGCCGCGATCTTCCCGCCGCAGGAACTCCTCGGCATTGTCGCCTTTCATGACGGCTACCTGCCGCCCCTTCAGATCGGCCAGGGTGCGAATCCCACTTGTTTCCGTCCTGACCACGATAGCTCCATGGAGGGACATGTACGGAAAGGTGAAATCGAAGATCTCTTCCCGCTCCGGCGTGCGGCCAACCAGAGGAAGTGCCTCAATTTCACCGAGCTCCAACAGATCGCGGACCTCGAACCAAGGACCGACATGGAAGCTGACATTACGATCCATGGCGGCAAGCGCAGCGCGAAACAGCTCCACGGAAAAACCATCCGCCAGGCCGTTTGCTCCGACGATGGAAAACGGCGGATAATCTATTTCGGCTCCGGAGCGAATAGGTTGGCTGGGCAGTGGGGGCTTGTCTTCTGCAATGGCCGAAGCAGCAAATACAAGAATGCTGGCGATTCCAATAAATGAGAACAAATGGGTGACAAATGGAAGCGTTTTAAAATTCACAAGATGTAATCCTTTTTGTGCTTGTCGCCTGTTGTAATATAAAAAACGATCTCTTTGCCTGCCGGCATGTTACCGGCCGCCTCGTGATATTGATTATTTGATATCCTGTGTGGTGGAATATAGCAGATGTAGCTGGCCATTCCCTCCAACTAACACTGACGTCTGTTGATCACCAAATGGATCAATTCTGGTTCGCCAGTAGCTGTAGATCTCGGGGACGGATTCATATTCCTGCCTTCTTTTCTTGCCTTCCGCTCTTTCATGTATAGCTTGACTGTTCTGAATTCAAGGGATTGTCCAACGCCAAAAGCCTCCTCTTAAAAGTCGGACTACAGCACAGTTTTCACCTTTAGAAAAACCGATTCGGCCATTGAGGGGGATCAAACGATTTTACAGCCTCTCATAATGAATTATCTTCTGTGAGAAGGACTGATTATCCTAAGCCTAGCTGATCTTCAGTATAAATGGAAAGGAGATTCTTCTTGATATGAAGCATGTCGACAAACCCCACCAGAGCAAAAAGCCGCAGACTTCGGACACCTGCGAACCTACCTTTCCAGTAAATAATTGCCGGCTTCTGTTCGACTCGATACCGGATCCGTGTCTCTTGCTTGATCCGGGACTAATGATTGTAGCAGTGAACGATGCCTATTTAAGCGCTACTCTGACGAAACGTGAAAAAATTATCGGCCGCGACCTACTAGAGGTATTCCCCGAACTAGCCGAGGCAAATGCTACTGGAGTCCGTGATCTAAAAGATTCATTGAAGAGGGTACTCGCGAATCGGGTAACCGACACAATGGCGGTCAGGAAATACGATATTCGCAAGCCGGATGATATAGGCGCAGATTTTAAAGAGCGTTATTGGAGTTCCGTCAATACGCCGGTCATTGGGGCAGACAACGAAATCGCCTGCATAATCCACCGAATAACAGATGTGACGGATTTTATCCATCTTAACGCAGAACTGGAGATACAAAAAGAGAAACTACGGGAGAGTGAGCAACGCTTTGCCTCCTTCATGTCTCACCTGCCTGCTGCAGCCTGGATGAAGGATCTGCAAGGCAGGTATGGTTATGCCAATCCGGAAGCAGAATGTATTTTCTCTTCGCCCTTTCGCGAATTTGCAGGCAAGACTGACGAGGAATTCTTGCCGCTGGACTCGGCCCGGAAGTTTGCCGAGAACGATCAAAAGGTTTTGTCTCAAACAGAAACAGGTAGCCTGCAGACTCTTGAATACCTGCGGCAAGCTGATGGGATCGAGCACGAGTACATCGTCAGCAAATTCATCGTCCCCGGTCCGGACGACCAACCGGCATACGTTGCCGGTATAGCCTTCGATATCACCGAATTAAAGCAAGCAAAAAAAGCATTGCGTGAGTCTGAAAATCGTTACTCCACGCTGTTCAATGCAATTGACGAAGGCTTCTGCATCATTGAAATGATTTTCGACGACAATGAAAAGCCGATCGACTATCGCTTTCTGGAAATCAATCCGGCGTTTGAGAAGCAAACGGGGCTCTTCAATGCGATGGGTAAGAGCATTCAAGAACTTTTACCGAAGCTCGAAGAGTATTGGTTTGATATTTACGGAAAAGTAGCTTTGACGGGACAACCGGTTCGCTTTCAGGCCCTCCGGATTGATCGCTATTATGACGTTTACGCTTTCCGTTTTGGTCCACCGGAGAACCGGCAAGTCGCGATTCTTTTTAACGACATCACCGAACGTAAGCGGGCAGATGAGGAATTAGAAACTGTCAATGCTCAACTATCGGAACTGGCCGGTAACCTTACGTCCACATATCAAGCTCTCGACACGATCGGATTAATCGTTTGTGACTTGGGCGAGAGTGACTGCCAGATTAAAATTTTCAACTCTGGTGCGGAAAACCTGCTTGGTTACCGGCAGGATGAAGCCTTCGGCAAATCGATCGGTCTTATATACCAACAAGACTCCATAGATAAAATACCGGGTCAGACCAATGAGTTCCGCCGGGGGAAGGCGTTGCAGTCATTCAATACATCCCTGGTACGCAAATCGGGAGAAAAATTCCCAGCAGTAGTTTCTATTCATCCTTTTGACTACCATGAAGGGCACTTCCGGCAAGTTGTGGGGGTATTTCGAGATATTTCTGACTTAATGCAGGTCCAGGAGCAGCTGAAAGCTGCAAATGAAAATCTTGAACAGAAGGTTGAGCGACGTACCCAGGAGTTGCAGGAAACTCAGAAACAGTTTCTGCACGCCGCAAAGCTCTCGGCAATTGGCAAATTGTCAGCCTCTATTGCCCACGAATTCAACAACCCCCTGCAGGGCCTTATGACCATACTTCAAAGCTTTAAGAAATGGAGGAAACTGGAGGAAGAGGAGGATAGGATGTTGCTGGACGTGGCTATCAGCGAGAGTCACAGAATGAAAAATTTGATTCACAGTCTCCGGGACTTTAACCGCCCATCATCCGGCAAGAAAATTTTTATGGATGTGCATGCGGCTATGGACTCCTTGCTGTTGTTCTGCAAGAGCGATTTTAAGAACAAAAGGATTTCTACGATATTGAATTATGCTGAGAGGATGCCGCATATCTTGGCAGTTCCCGACCAGATGAAACAGGTTTTTCTTAATCTGTTGAACAATGCAGCGGATGCCTGCCTCGAGAACGGCGGGGTGATCACGATAAGCACCTGTCATGATGAGAAGAGAATCGCGGTTGCAATTAAGGATAACTGCGGAGGTATTGAAACTCAAAATCTGGATCTGATCTTTCAGCCGTTCTTCACTACCAAAGCTGAAGTCAGGGGAATAGGCCTGGGTTTGTCGGTTAGTCATGGCATCGTTCAAAACCATCAAGGAGAAATTCGTGTTGAGAGCCGGCCGGGGGAAGGCGCAACCTTTACCGTCCTGCTGCCTATTGAAGGAAAATGATTTTGTAAGCCGGGATGCCAAAACTCCTCAAGCCCTTGATCAAAGATGCCATACAGATGGCTTTCACCAGGAATAATCGTCGCAACCCTTAAGGGATAACCCTTCAGCGATAACGTTTTGGATTACAGCCGGGAAAGGCACGGTATCCTGCGGACTATAATCAGCGTGAGCAGTCAATTATTTTATCATTAAGATAGATTCTATGAAAATATCAGCTTTCATTCGGAACAATATTCAAGCCATTCTTCAGGATTGGGAACAATTTGCCGCCTCAATTCAGCTTAAATCTGGAGACATGGACAAGAAAGCTCTACGCGCTCACGCCAGACACATGCTGGAAGATATTGCCGATGATCTTGATTCGCCAAGGAGTAAAAACGAGCAAGCCAAAAAATCGAAAGGTCGAAGTTTTGAGCCAGATAGCACCAGCGCAGCAGAGGATCAGGGCCTGGAGCACTTGCAATCTGATTTCGAAATTAACGCTTTGGTTGGCGAATATCGGTTTCTGCGTGCAAGTGTTATTCGTCTTTTAAGTGAGTACAGACTCCAGAAGGCACTAGAGCTTTATGATTTAATTCGATTCAATGAATCTCTGGATGACCAGATCGCTGGAGCTATTGGTAGCTTTTTCACTAAGAGAGAGAAGCAAAACCGGCTACTTGCTTCAGTTCTATCCTCGTCGTCAGATAACGGTTATATCTTGGACCTAGATGGTATGTTTCTTTATGCAAACAAACCAATGCTCCAAATCCTCAATATGTCTTTAGATGAATTGCTAGGGAAATCGCATATTGATCTCAGTTTCTCTACAGCGTCCGAAATACACAATAATATAAGGAAGGTTATAAAAACGGCAAAAAATCACAGCGGTGAAGTGAAGTATACTTTGCCTTCGGGAGAGGGAAGGTGTTTCGAATATGTGTTTTCTCCAATTCTTGACAACGAGAACAAGGTTGAAGCTGTAGCAGCAATGGAACGCGATGTCACCGACCGCAAGTTGTCGGAAGAGCGAGATTGGCGCCACGCTAACCACGACAGTCTTACCGGCCTGCCAAATCGCCGGTTGTTTCTCGATCGTCTGGATCATGACATTAAATATGCAGCACGAACATCTTCTTCGCTGGCGTTACTGTTCATCGACCTTGATCATTTCAAACAGATCAATGACTTGCTTGGGCATGACGTTGGAGATCAGTTGCTGAGGCAGATAAAAGAACGCATTGTTCCTTGTGTGCGCACTGCTGATACCGTGGCCAGGCTGGGTGGAGATGAATTTACCATTATTCTGCTGGAACCCGGCAAGATTGAACAACTTGTAACGGTGGCAAATAAAATTCTCAACCAGTTGGCCCTCCCGTTTAGCATCTTAAATGAAACCGTCAATATTTCGGCTTGCATCGGCATTACACTTTTACCTCACAATGCGATCGAGCCGGAGCATCTTCTAAAAAATGCGGATCAAGCGATGTACGCTGCGAAAAAGGCTGGGGGGAACCGATTTTGCTTTTTCAACATTGAGAATGCAGAAATATGCCTCAACACGGTTAGGGGGTGGTCTTCGTCAAGCGATGCCGGAGCAGCAGCTTGAGGTTTTTACCCGCAAAATGTTGGTTTCTCCAACAGACGGATTATTTAAGGCGACATCAACATGAAAAAGGGCTGCTAATTGCCTCGAAAATTTACTCATTGAAAAGGCGAATCTGATCAGTGAGCTTGGGTCACCAGGATATTGTTAATCCTCTTGTTTGTCACTTTTTCGGCGACTAAAAAATGTGAATTTCGATGCAGGCAGGATATCATTCTCCTTTGATAGGCAGCAGGACGGTAAAGGTTGCGCCTCCCCCCGGCCGGCCAACACGATTTTCTCCTTGATGGTTTTGAACGATGCCATGGCAGACCGACAAACCCAGACCTGTCCCCTTAACTGAAAAATCAAATCCTTCAGGCTGAATACCTACACCGTTATCCTTAATCGCCACGGCAACGCTCTTGCCTTCCTGCCACGTGCTTTGACAGGCGTGTTGCACTTATTACTTGAATCCAGCGACAGACATTATTGCTCGAAGGTCTCCAAAAACTTCAAGATTCTTTCGCAAAAGCAAATCGCGTCGCATCTTCGATTGTAGATCTTAACGGCTTATCAATTACGAAACCCAAAAGGAGCGCTAACGGCCAGCGCTCAGGAAAAGTGCTCGGTGCTCTCGCGTTACAAGCGAAACCAACCTACTTTTTCTGTCAAGGTGTCGATTTTTCGAGGCTGCTGCTCCGATTGTGATTGAAGACGTGCATATTGCAAACTGACTTATTGAACAAAATTGGATTGGGGATGTTGATGACGATCATATCATCGCATCATCGCGTATGCAGAAAAAAATAGGTCCAACTCTCGGTCATTTTATCACGAATGGGACATACTTGCTGTCTATCCTCACGATATGATTCAGCCACCAATCCCTTAAAAAAGACAAAACCAATTCATGGTCTTTGGTTGTAATTGCCTCTTGGTAAACCTGGTCTGTTTTTTCTGCTAACCCCTGATGTAAGGCACAATGCTCCTCGAGATCCGGGTAACCGGCCTTGGCTATTATCGCTTCCTCTGTTTTAAAATGAATAAGGGTATATTGCTTAAGGGTGACCAAAGTCGGTTGCAATATTTTTTCACTATCCCCATTTTGTATGAAGTAATGCAATGAGTTGATGGTTGAAATAATGCCCCGGTGCTGTTCGTCAATTATGGGTATACCGGTATTGTTGCCTTCTTTCCAAACTATATATAGAGAATTTGACATTTTTTCCTTATTTATTGATATCCTTGGTCATCTATCCCTGGTGGTCGCCGACTTCAGTGTGCCACTTGTCAATTAGCTTGCTACATGAGATCTGGAGTGATTTGCTTGGAACCATAGTTGATGATCTCGATCTCAATATCCTTACCAGGATAAGTCTGACATGCCAAGCGCATATCGGGGTCCGCCCCCAAACGTTGAAGAGCCAATGTTTCCCTGGGTTGGACAGGACTTAAATATTGCTGGCCCTTCAATATTCTGACAAGACATTGTCCGCAGATGGCTTTTCCTCCGCACAGGGTCTTGATAGGAACTTCATTTACCTGTAAAGCGATCAGGATAGAGCGTACCATGACGGTTTCGATCTGCCGTCCACTGTTTTTTATAGAAATCGAGACCATAGATTTTTCACTGTTGTTAAAATATCTTGCTTATCTATCATGTCGTGAAGGATCACATGAAGAATCCTTTTTCTGCCCCCCTGATAACCAAGTTTATCTTCAATTCTAGGAAAACGTCAACTATTTCGAAACCGCAAGGAATAATAGCTGGTTTTGTAAGAGATTGAGGAATACACCATCTACCGCTGACACGTGGTACAGGGATATTTTTGCACAACATCGAAAAGGTGATTTCAGCCTTTACAGGAACACCAGCCTGGCAGACTTGATTTAAATCCGAGACACAGTCGCTGATATTGTAAAGGCGCGCCATGTCGGCACCGAGCTGTATCTTGTCGGCAATGTCTAGATATTGTTTGGTGAGTTTTGATGGACGGCCGCCTTGCGAAAAGAGACTAAAGACCGTCTTCAGCTATCACAACTCATTCCGTTGTATTATGGATTCTGGATGACTTCCTCAAGAGGGTGATGGAAAACATCTTTTTCGGATATGAAAGCCCTGTCAAGTCATTAACGTCATAAAAACAATGAAGAATATTTATTTGGACTCTGATTAGTATTTCTCATCCCGATACGTTAAAGATTTGACTTTTCATTGAGCTGGACAATTAAGTGGGGTGTTGGCTTTAACTGCCAATTTTTTAATTACTTATAGATTAATATTTTGCGTGCTATAATTTCATTTCCTGAGGCGGCCTCATGATGCCGATTTCGCCGTAACGAAGCTAATACCTATGTGACATAATGATATCAAACGAAAAACATAAGGAAAAAATTTCACCGATTCCACTCTTAAAAGTATTCCTCGGTTTGCTGGCGATATTATTTATCGCTGAGACGATTATCATGTTCGTGTTGCCGCTACTTAACCTTCAACGTCACGTTATTATTGAAAGTTTTGCCGAATCATTCCTGTTGACGATTTTAACTTCCCCTTTTATCTGGATGCTGCTAAGCAAGAGCAAACGGGCAGAGGAAGAGCTGGTGGTTTCGGAGGACTCCCTGCGCCTTATTTACAATAGCGTCTATGATGCCATCCTCGTTCATCACTTAGACGGAGATATTATAGATGTCAATGACAAGATGCTGGAGATGTATGGGGTTAATCGTGAGCAGGCATGTTCCCTGTCTATTAAGGACGATTATTCCAGCCAGGACAATCCACTTGAACAGCTCCAGCCATTGTGGGAAAGGGTACGGTCAGGGGAAAACCTGTTTTTTGAATGGAAAGCGCGACGGCCGCAAGATGGCTCCGTGTTCGACGCGGAAATATTTCTGCGCAAAATTGCCATGAAGAAAAAGGACGTCATTTTAGCAACCGTTCGCGATATCACCGAACGTAAGAGAACCGAGAAGGAAAGGGCTAATCTTCAAAATCAGCTGATTCAAGCGCAAAAGATGGAATCAGTCGGGCGATTAGCCGGAGGAGTGGCTCACGATTACAATAACATGCTCAGTATCATTGTGGGGTACTCGGAGCTGGTTCTGGGCAAACTCACCCCCAGTGATCCACTCTACGAAGACATCCGTGAAATATACGATGCCGCTGTTCGCTCCACGGATATCTCCCGTCACCTTCTCGCCTTTGCCAGAAAGCAGACCATCGCCCCTGTTGCGCTGGACCTGAATGAATCGGTAGAAAACATGCTCAAGATGCTGCGCCGGCTGATTGGTGAAGATATAGACCTGATCTGGCTGCCCGAAAACGACCTGTGGCCTGTAAAGTTGGACCCCTCACAGCTTGATCAGATACTGGCAAATCTCTGCGTCAATGCCCGGGATGCAATCAAGGGGGTTGGTCGGGTGACCATTGAGACCGGCATGGTAACCTTTGATGCAGCCTATTGCGCCCATCATTCCGGTTTCATCCCCGGTGAATATGTGCTTTTGGCTGTAAGTGATGATGGCTGCGGCATGGACTACGATACTGTCGACAAGATTTTCGAGCCATTTTTCACGACGAAAGATATCGGGAAAGGGACTGGTCTAGGACTGGCTATAGTCTACGGCATTATCAAGCAGAACAATGGTTTTATCAGTGTCTACAGTGAACCGGATAAAGGGACGACCTTCAATGTCTACCTGGCCCGCCACACCGAACCTGCGGTTGAAGTTTCAAGGGAAAGCCTAGCGGATGTCCCCGCCGGTCATGGTGAAACCATCCTTGTCGTCGAAGATGAGGTTTCAATCCTGAAATTTTCCAAGAAGCTCCTGGAAGAGCTTGGATACACGGTGCTGACCTCCAACATCCCGAGCCAAGCCTTGCATCTTGTCAAGGAACACCAAGATCGAATCGACTTGCTTATCACCGACGTAGTCATGCCGGAGATGAATGGCAAAGAATTATCCAACCGACTGTGCGAAATACGCCCGGGACTCAAAACCTTGTTCATGTCCGGCTACACTGCCAACGCGATCGCCCACCGGGGAGTCCTGGATGAAGGTATCAATTTCATTCAGAAGCCGTTTTCCAAAGAGGATATGGCCATCAAGGTCAGGAAGGCGCTCAGCAAATGAGCCATCCCCTTATACTTCGGCTCCACCAACGAAAATAGAGGTCTTGAAATTTCCATCCTCAAGCCGATTTTTAAATTTTTGATGGTTTTTTCAAAGGTTTTACTGAGATCAAGAAGAAAATCATCAGTTATTCGTTATTTTTATTAACAATTACAATAGGAAATCAGGCCTAGGTTTCATCTGGGGATGAAACCCCGCATCCTTACATGGATTGGGAGATTTTATGAATGCAAAAATTCTGATTGTCGATGACGAACCGGCAATACGAAAGCTTCTGGCGAGGTATCTCGAAGGGGCAGGCTATGAATGTCATACTGCGGAAGATGTAGTATCGGCAAAAGAGATCCTTGCCTCAAATACTTTCGATCTCCTTCTGTGTGATCTAGTAATGCCGGGAGAGTCGGGACTGGATCTTTTACGATACGCCAAAAAAGATTACCCCCACACAGGAAGAATTATGATCACCGGCCTGAGCTCCCCTGAAGTAGCCAGCGAGATCATGGCGGTTGGAGTTTATGGGTATATTATCAAGCCGGTAACCAAAAATATAGTACTGATCACCGTAGAAAACGCTTTACGGCATTTGCGCCTGGATCTTCATATGCACGCCTGCAAAATTGAACTGGAGAAGAACGTCTCGTACCGAACGGAAAAACTTACTGCCATAATGAATAATCTTAATGTTGGCGTGGTAATGTTTGACCTTGATATGAAGATTTTGGAATTTAATCGGAAAATGCAACTCTGGTTTCCGGATATCTCTCTGGGAATAGCAGTACCCTGTTATCATGTCTTCAAAAATCCACAGGGTGAAGGCATCTGCGATGATTGTCCCATGGCTGAAACTTTTCAAACCGGGAAAACCTGCGAAGCTACCAAATGTGTTTCAAGCATGCAGGGAGAAAGAGAATTTAGAATAGTGACTTCTCCCATCTTCGATAATTCCGGCCGGATTTATGCGGGTATTGGATTGTATGAAGATGTCACAGAAAAAATTCTTCTTGAAAGAGACCTGCGCCAGGCTCAGAAATTTGAAGCAGTTGGTCAATTGGCTGCAGGTATCGCTCACGAAATCAATAGTCCTGTTCAGTATGTCGGAGACAATATAAGCTTTTTAAAAGATTCCTTTGACGACATCGCCAGCGCCTTCAATACTTATGAACGTCTTTGGCAAGAATTGACAGAGAGAGGGGCAGTTCCCGGGGAAATAGGCGCGCAATTATCGAAAGAAATAGAGGCTGCAGATATTCCATATCTTAGGGAAGAAATCCCAAAAACATTTGACCAAAGTCTTGAGGGAGTTAAGCGGATTGAGAAAATTGTGAGGGCCATGAAGGACTTCGCCCATCCCGACAGTGATGAAAAAACAGCAGTGGATGTCAATAAAATAATTGAAAGCACCATAACAGTTTGCAGAAATGAGTGGAAATATGTCGCGGATATGGAGACCGATTTTGCCTCGGACCTGCCACTGGTGCCCTGTATTGCCGGGGAAATGAGCCAAGTCATTCTGAACATTATTGTCAATGGTGCTCATGCCATAGGCGACTTCGGCAAGGAAAAAGGAAAAATTTCCATCTGGACGAGCAAGACGGATAACAGCATTCAGATCCGAATCAGCGATACGGGAGGAGGTATTCCGAAAGAAATTCAGGGCCGGGTCTTTGACTCCTTTTTCACGACCAAAACCCGAGGGAAAGGTACCGGACAGGGGTTGGCCATAGCACATCGGGTGGTGGTTAACAGACATCAGGGCTCTCTTTCGTTTGAAGTCGAAGAAGGTATTGGAACAACCTTTATCATTGAACTGCCATTGGGAGAGCAATGATGACGAACAGGACTGAAGATCATCGCTTCGTTCGACTTCATAAAAGTGCACACCGGCATGGCTGTGTCGGAGAACCATATTAACGGTTGTGAACCAGCCATGTCAGACCGGGAATCTTCTTCCGGCCGGCACAACTGCTTTCGGTTTCAGGGTTTCTTATGGAAAAATTTAATGTCACCAGTCAGTTGCGACAGAGTGAGGCGATGTACCACAATTTACTGGAATCCTTCCCCGATCCTGTAATCATTGTCGGTGACAAGCAACGAATTCTCACCGTCAACCGGCGATTTGAAACGGTGTTCGGGTATAACCGTTCTGAGGTAATCGGCAGACCTGTGGAGATGGTTATTCCCGAACATTTTCCCCATCGCCTGGACTACCTCGGTGAATGCCCCCTAAATCCCGGGACGGGCTCCATGCGTCACCCATTGGATATTTTCGCTCTTCGCAAGGGAGGTGATAAATTCCCGATTGATATAAACCTGAGTCCGATTGAGACGGTTGAAGGCAACGCAATTATTGCAACCATCCGTGATATCAGTGAACAAAAACAAAATATAGCACAGCTCGAATATCAGGCAAATCACGATAGGCTGACGGGTCTGCCCAACCGCAACCTGCTGGAAGATCGTATTGGTCAAGCACTCCTGCAGGCAGAGCGATTCCAGCAGCTGGTGGCTGTACTGTTCATTGATCTTGATCGTTTTGAATTTTTCCTGGCGGGACTCAATCATGACATGAGGAACGAGATTGTTAAAAATATAGCAAGTCGTCTGCAGGCCTGTGTCCGCAAAAGCGATACCGTCGCTCGCCTGGGAGATGATGTTTTTGTCATCGCTTTATCACATTTACAGGAAAGGGAAGATGCCGCCAAGGTCATACAAAAAATCCAGAACAGTGTAAACCACCCGGTTGAGCAAGGACTTCAAGTATCAGAAATATCCTGTTACATAGGCATCAGTGTTTATCCTAAGGATGGTAGGGAAGTTCGGACACTGCTGAAAAATGCTGAAGTGGCTATGTTTCGTGCCAAAGAAAGAGGGGGTAGCTGTTTCCAGTATTTTACCGATGAATTGAGTGATCGTATAGAAATCCGAATGACCATGGAGCGATGTTTGCGCCAAGCTTTGGAGAATAAGGAAATGTCAGTACACTACCAGCCGCAGATGGATTTACAAACCGGGCGGATGATTGGTTGCGAGGCCCTCCTCCGCTGGCAAAATCCTGAATTGGGGGCGGTGTCCCCCGGCATATTTATCCCCATGGCGGAAAGGACTGGCCTGATCATCCCCATTGGCGAATGGGTACTGGAAAAAGCGTGCATGGACAACAAGCGTTGGCAGACTGCCGGACACCCTCCCATGGCAGTGGCTGTCAACCTCTCTCCCCGCCAGTTCTGGGATCCAGGCCTTGTCAAAACCATTACCCGAGTCCTTCACGACAGTGGCCTGGAATCCCGCTACCTGGAACTGGAAATTACCGAAAGCATGGTGATGCGGGATATGGAGAATGCCCTTGCCATGCTCCGGGAATTAAAAGAATTGGGAGTACAGCTATCCATCGATGATTTCGGCACCGGGTATTCAAACCTGAGCCACCTGAAAAGTTTTCCTTTTGATAAACTTAAAATGGATATCTCTTTTGTCCGTGATGTTACCCATGACCCCGGCTGCGCCGCGATTGCCAAATCGATCATCGCCATGGCCCATAACCTGAATCTCCGGGTCATTGCTGAAGGAATTGAAACCGAAGGACAGCTCAGTTACCTCCGCCTCCGGGGTTGCGATGAAATGCAGGGGTTTTATTTCAGTAAATCTCTGCCCAGCCGAGATTTCGAGCGATTACTTGCGGAGGGACGGCGTCTTGAGTTCCCAAAAGAAAGCAAGGGACCCGATATCTCAGTTCTAGTGATTGACGATGAACCGAAGATCATCGCTATCATGGCGCGAGTGCTGCGCCAGGAAGGCTACAGAGTATTCTCAACAACCAAGGCTGACGAAGGGTTTGAGTTACTGGCAACAAACCGGATAGGCGTTATCCTTTCCGACCTACGGATGCCCGGAATGGACGGCATTGAATTTCTCAGTAGGGTTAGCCGTCTTCATCCTGAGACCGTGCGTATAGCCATGTCCGGTTATGCCGATATGGATATGGTTACCGAGGCGATCAATCGTGGGGCCATCTATAAATTTCTCACCAAGCCCCTTGGAAACGAAGTGCTGCGGCAAAATATCGCCAAGGCATTCCAACACTTCCAAATTTCACTCCCTCACGAACAATGACAGACTATAAAACCCAGGCAAATGGTCATTTCCTGGGTAAACTTTCTTGGATCCTTTCATCTTTGGCAGCAGGTTTCGGCCTGCTTGCCCTCGTCGGTTGGATTGTATCCATCCACTGGCTTACAACCTTCTGGCCTGGTGGCATTCCCATGGCCCCGAGCTCGGCCTTAGTCTTTCTCCTGTATGGCTCAGTGTTGCCTCTTCGGATCGGCTCGGAAACTTTCCGGCGTTTCCAGTTGTCAGTTCTGTTGGGCTGGATGGCAACCGGTTTTTCCGTAATACTCCTGATACTCTCTCTGCGCGGGATCTATTTACCGGTCGAGTATCTAGGGATCGATATCACCGGGATGATGGATGGGGTTCCCGTTGGCCATATGTCGCCAATGACCGCCTTTATTTTTTCAATTACCGGCTGTTCTCTTTTGCTTCTTTCTCCCGATCTTCGCGCATCGAATCTGGTTTCCTTCTGGCTGGCGGCAATCATCGTTCTGATCAGCATGATTCTGATTGTCGGCTATCTATTAGGTACTCCCCTGTTTTATGGTACCGCCATTATCCCGCCGGCGATGGCAACTTCTCTCGCCTTGTCCTTGCTAGGGGTTTCCCTTCTGCTGGCGGCCGGACTCAAAGCCTGGCCGCCACGGCAAACGGCTTACGATGGTACCAGAAATGGGGCAGGCAGTATTCTCCTGCTGGTTTTCATACTTTTGGCAACCGGCATTCTTGCTACCGGTTACCTCTATGCTCAATATCAGCAAAAACAATTCCGCAGCCGAACCGAGGTTGAACTCGACACAATAGCCAATCTGAAGATACGAGAAATTAAACAATGGCGTCAGGAACGTCTTGAAGACGGATTGGTATTTTTTAAGAATGCTGTCTTTTCCGAGACGATTCGACAATATTTAAATCAACCGGGCGATGTGGAGGCAAAACGGCATCTGGATGTTTGGCTGGAAAAAATCGTAAAGTTTCCTCAATACGACAGAATCTCACTGTTAAACGCTGCAGGCGTTGAGCAGCTTTCCATCCCCAACCGTTCTGGAGAAACTGTTTCTGAAAAAACTCTGGATATCGGCAATGCAGTCGAAACGCAGCAGGTTTTTTTCCTGGATTTCACCAGGAGAGATCGAGATCTGCACCCCCGCTTGGCTATTGTTGTGCCGATTCTTTCGGCACCGGATTGGAGTGAGCTCCTTGGTATACTCACCATAGAAATAGACCCTCAAAAGTATCTCTATCCGCTGATCCAGAACTGGCCCATCCCCAGTGAAAGCGCTGAGACACTGCTCGTCCGCCGAGATGACGATAGTGTTCTCTTCCTGAACGACCTCATGTTTAAAAATAACGCTGCCCTCAGCCTCCGTTTCCCCTTAACTCGGAGTGACCTTTCGGCGGCGATGGACGCACGGGGCAAAGCTGGAGTCATCGAAATGGTTGATTCTCAAAACAAAAAAGTGATCGCAGCCGTGCAGCCCGTACCTGATTCTCCGTGGTTTATGGTTGCCAAAATTGATCTGGATGAAATCGCCCGGCCTTTACGTGAGCGTCTTTTCGGAATGACTGGACTGCTCTGCGCCCTCCTTTTAGGCGCTGGAGGATTGGTCGGGCTTGTCTGGCGTAACCAGCGGGCAAATTTTTATCGACTGCAGTATGAGGCGGCAATGGCAGTTGAAGAGTCTGAAAAGAGACTGCGCCTCATATTTGAAAGCTCCAAGGACGGAATCCTGGCGGTTGATATGAAGACAAGAAAATTCGTGGTTGCCAACGAGGAAATATGCCGGATGCTCGGCTACAGGCATGATGAATTGCTGACAATGCAGTTGAGCGATATCCACCCTGCCGCGGATTTGCCGGCTATTGCCGAACAGTTCGAGCGGCGGGCTCGCGGAGAAGCGTCCTTGATTGTCAATATCCCCATGCTCTGCCGGGATGGATCGGTATTTTATGCTGATATCAATGCAACCCAGATTCAACTTGGTGATCAAAATTGTATCCTCGGAACCTTCAGGGATATAACCGACAGGATGCAGGCCGAGGCAAGAATCGAACACCTCAACCGGGTCCTTCGGGCAATCCGCAGTGTCAACCAGTTGATCGTCACGGCCTCGTCTGTTGACGAGTTGACACAGAAGGCCTGTACGATATTAGCTGATCGGCAGAGCTACATCAGTGCGCTCATTGTCCTCACCGATGAAAACAATCGCCCCTTTGCCCACGCAGAAGAAGGTGCAGGGGTTGATTTTCACCACTTTATCAAGCAGATAAAACAGGGGATCCTCCCCCTGTGCTGTGCATCGGCCAAAAAGAAAGGTGGGATTTATCTAACCAGAGGAAAAGACACGATCTGTGAAACCTGTCCTGTGGCTTCTGTGTGCATTTCACCGCAGAAAATGTCGATCTGCCTTGAGCATCAGAAGACGGTCTATGGTTACCTTGTGGTGAGAGTCGATATAAACATCGCCATGGATGACGAAGAAGAGAAGTTGTTGATTGAGTTGGCCGGGGACCTAGCCTATTCTCTCCACAATATGGAAGCGAAAAAGATTATACTCCGAACCGAAGAAGAAAAGAAAAAACTCGAGGCACAGTTTTTTCAATCGCAGAAAATGGAGGCGGTGGGCCAGCTGGCAGGAGGGGTGGCTCATGATTTCAACAATCTGCTCTCCATTATTATCGGCTATACAGACCTCCTGAAAGAAGAAGGGATAGCAACCGTCTCCTCCGAGGAAGCAGTCACCGAAATTTATGATGCCGCCATCCGGGCGACCAATTTAACCCGACAGCTCCTCGCTTTCAGCCGGAAACAGATGCTGGAGATGCAGGTTGTTGATGTGAATAAGGTGATCGGCAGTTTCGAAAAGCTACTCCGGCGAACCATCGGGGAAGATATTCAGATGAGTCTTATCCCGACCTCGGAACCTGTACTGGTCAAGGCAGATGAATCTCAGCTCGAACAGATTCTGTTAAATTTAGCAGTCAACGCCCGTGATGCGATGCCCGATGGCGGTTTGCTTACCATTGAGACCGCCTGTGTCGTTCTTGATGAAGCATATGCTTCGGGCAAACCCGAAGTAAGTCCCGGACCACATGTAATGATCGCTATAAGTGACAATGGCAGCGGCATGGATAAAGCAACTCGGGACAAGATTTTTGAACCATTTTTTACCACAAAAGCCATGGGGAAAGGCACAGGGTTGGGTCTATCGATGGTATATGGTGTAGTCAAGCAGCATAATGGAAACATCTGGGTCTATAGCGAGCCTGGTGAGGGGACAACCTTTAAAATCTATCTTCCTTCGGTGAAAGAGGCCAATATTCCGCAAAAGCATGTTAACAAGCGGAAACCGTCAGCACAGGCGGAAACTGTTTTGGTAGTCGAAGATGAACCATCTTTGCGAAAACTCGCCTGCCAGGTTCTGATGCGCAATGGATACACGGTACTGGAGAGCAAGGATGAGAATGATGCGATCACGGTCGCCAGCCATCATAAGGAACCGATCCAGCTGCTTTTAACCGACGTCATTATGCCAACGATGAAAGGTACCGAAGTGTTTGGAAGGGTATGCAAGTTCCATCCCCAGGTTCGAGTCCTTTACATGTCGGGATATACCGCAAACGTTATTGCCCATCATGGGGTACTGGATGAGGGGGTACATTTCCTCCAGAAACCTTTTTCCGCCGAAAGCCTATTGGAAAAGGTTTACAATACACTCAGGAGTTGATCGACTTTCTTTATCAGGTCGAGCAGACACTTTCGCAGAACACAAAAAATCCGGAGTAGAAAAAAACGTTATTTCATCAACCATGCTCATCTACGGGGCGGTGTATTTATAATCAAGAACTCTATGAAACACAGTTTTCCTGATTCAACAATCTACGACCTGCAGAAACCTTCATATTGTAATTTCTCCAGCTTTTCGATCACACCCAAGTAGCGTTCAACAAGTTCAGCTTCTGGATTACCATAAGTTTCATTTAGAAAATCTCTGGCAGAACCGTTGTTCAAATCAATAACTTCATATATTGATGTTTTATTAAATATTTCATGTGCTTCATTCACTAATATATCTATTATATCATTGCCTTTATCCATTCTTTTCTCCATTCATTAGATGATGAATCATAAATAGGAAAATCCTACAATTTTCCTACATTGTTTCAAGACAAGAAGATTTCTTTGATTGTTGGACCTTTATTCTGATAAAATGGCTGGTTAGAAGGAAGCAGATTATTGCGTGATCAATCGTGCAACAACAAGATCTGGCTGCAGAATTGATATCTCGGCTCGGACAGCGATATACATGCAGGGTACCGTGGAGAATTCAACTTTTCCTTAAACTCTATTGACCCGCCGGCACTAAGTCCCCTCTCATTCCAAGTTAAGAGATACAGCTTTTCTCTCTTTGTATATACCGGAGGAAGAGTGGAGGACATCAGGTGGAGATAAAGGAGGCGCCAAAACTGGAAGCGGCAAGGCAGCAGGATTGCCCGGGTTCCAGATGAGCCCGGCAATCCTGCTGAAAACAAGAAAGATGCTCAGACCTTAAAACTGCCGACAATAGTATTCAGTTCGGCAGCCATCTGCTGCAGATCGCCTGAGCTTTTTTGCACCTGCCTGCTGCTCTCGGAAATACCTGTCGCGGCCAGATTAACCTTTGCAATATCCTCGGTAATAGTACCGGCCACCGCCGAGCTTTGGCTTACATTCTCATTGACTTCCTGAATACCCTGGCTGGCCTGGGCGATATTGTTGGCAATCTCCCGGGTCGCTGCAGTCTGTTCCTCAACCGCTGCCGCTATCGTCGTGACAATATCGTTCACGCCGCTGATCACCTCCGAAATGTGATCTATTTCCGTGACCGTCAATTTGGTTGTCCGCTGCACCTCATCGATCTGTTCCTTGATATTCAAGGTGGCTCCTGCCGTCTGCTTGGCTAGTTCTTTAATCTCGTTGGCGACCACCGCAAAGCCTTTTCCGGCTTCCCCCGCCCTTGCCGCCTCGATTGTCGCGTTTAAAGCCAGGAGATTGGTCTGCTCGGAGATTTCGGTGATTGTTTCAGTAACCATGCCGATCTTTTGCGCAGCACTTCCCAATTCTCCCATTTTTTCGGAAGCATTTTTGGCCTGGGCCACTGCCTTGCTGGAAACATTTCTAGCCTTTTCTGCATTCTCAGCGATTTCATTGATGGTTGAACTCATCTCCTCGGCCGCTGAGGCAACCATATTGGTATTGGTTGCCGATTGTTCCATGGCTGCCGCCACATTATTCAGATTGGCGCTCATCTCCTCGGAGGCGGTGGCCACATTATTGGCCCGCTGGGATGTGTCTTCGGCGCCATCAGACAGCTCACCGGCTATGGCGGAAAGTTGATTGGCGGAAGAATTTACATCTGCTGAATTTTCCGCAATCCGCTTGACAATGCCCTGCAGTTTTTCGATAAAGGTATTGAACCAGAAACCAAGCTCACCGATTTCGTCTTTGGACCTGGCATCGAGTCGCATTGTGAGGTCACCTTCACCCTCGGCAATATCCTTGAGACTGCTGATCGCCCGGTTAATCGGTTTTACTATCAGACCGGCCGAATACGCAACTGCGGCACCGGTCAGCGCTATCGCCGCGAGCGTAACGAGGAGGCTTGCGTTACGGATGGAGTTTGCCGCCATCAAGAACTCCGATTCATCCTGGGTGGCGGCGATATACCAATCCACTGCCGACAGTGGGGCAAACCCGGCGATTTTATCAATTTCGTTGAAGGTGTATTCTTCGACCCCTTTTTCTCCGGCCAGCATTCTTTTCACAATCTCTTCCATCCCGGCAAGTTTGGTCACATCAAGGGAGAGGATGTGCTTCGGCACCGGATGGGCCAGGATTATTCCCTTTTTGTCGGTCATGAACCCGTACCCGGTCGTGCCGATTTTTCTTCCTGAAACAATCTCGGTGAGAAATTCGACCTTCATCACCAGTCCCAGAACCCCGACAAATTCTTGCGACGCTGTTTTGATCGGCACACAGATGACGGAGATCAGTTTATCGGTAGTCTTTGAACGGACAATATCGCCGATGACTGTATTTCCCGAGCTTTTGGCGGTTTGAAAATATTGCCGATCCCCTACATTACTGCCTTTGTATTCCTTGCCGTCCTCCAGAACACCAGTGAACAGATTTCCCTGGGCATCACTGACGAACACACCTTGATAGGAAGACCCCAGTTTGGTGAATTTCCTCCCAAGGCTTCGATAAAGTTCCCCAATCCGATCCGCAGTCGCATCTGCGCCGTTTTTGTGTACCAGAGCGAGGATATCGACTACCTGCTGATCCGCGGCGAATACTTCGGCAATTTTCACCTCTTCCTTCAACACCTGATCGGCTAGGCCGGCAAGGTCCGAAGCAATCGACTGCGCCTGTTTTTTCGCCATCTCCGACAAGGCGGTAGAGGATTTGGATATCGACAGGATACTGATAACAAGAAGAGGAATGAGAACAAGAGTAATACCCCCGGCGATAAGCCGGAATCGTATTGAAGTGATTTTCATTGAAAAACCTCGCAGTTAAAGACCTAGAACCCTTAAAAACTCTGCCTCTATTTCAGCAACGGATTTTATTCTATTGTCAAAAAAAATGTAAGTAAAGGTAATATACTGAGAATCTGTCCTTTTTACTTGATTAGCGAGGTCCTGAAGTTATCATTCCAATGTCGTTACCAGCATAAACATATAGTACCGCCGATAAACCGACATCCTCACATAAAACCAACGAACCGGTCCTCCCCAGTACCTGCTTGCCGGAGTGTTACGAATATTGTAATGCTACCGGAAGTGAGCTAGGTATCTGTAAAGAATTCACAGATAAAGTATCAATGATAGAGGAGGGCAATGATCATGGCAACCAAAGTAAATTCGAGTGACGTTCTCTCTCTCCGTGAAGCATTGAGCATGGAAATTATAATCAATCAAGCGTTGGTTGATGTCCTCGTAGCCAAAGGAATTCTCACCCAGCAGGAACTTATGACAAAGATCGAAGAGATTCGGAAAGAAATGGCTGTATAAATCTTTTGATCGAGAAAACAGATGCTAAAGAAGATAATTTCCGGAGGACAAACCGGGGCAGACCAAGCCGGACTTGATGTCGCCATCAAACACAACATCCCGCACGGTGGAGCAATTCCAAAAGGAAGAATGACCGAAGACGGTGTGTTATTAGAGAAGTATCATCTCGAAGAAATGACAACGAAGTCCTATCCAAAACGTACAGAAAAGAATGTCGTAGAGTCCGACGGAACGGTCATTTTCACACATGGCAAATTAACAGGTGGATCCTTACTCACCCGTAAAAAAGCTATCGAGCACAACAAACCGGTTCTGCACCTTGATATGCTCACTCATAATGCTGAAAGAGCGGCCTTTTTGCTTCTTCAATTTATAGAAGAAAACAGTGTCGAAGTGTTGAATGTGGCGGGATCGAGAGCAAGCAAGGATGAACGGATACATGAAATCACTTTTTCGGTTATAGAAAGAATTTTGAATTAAAACAAAAATAGCATCTTCAAAAAACCGATCCAGCGAAGGTTGATCAATGACACCTCATATTTTCCATAGATCGGGGTGTAAAAAAAAGATTATAACTGTAAAAATGTACAATGATCCTGGATCAGTACAAGAGGCCGTTGAAGATTTTTTTCAAAAAAATGGCCTAGCAGGCCGAGGGGCAGATAGGACTACAACACATCGTTGTTTATATCCTCCCCAGATTCCAGGGGCTAAAAAACTACGGAGATAGGATTCTTACGCGGCATTTATTCTTGCTTCAAAGAGAGCGAGGCTTTTTATAATTTCATCAAAGCTCGGGAACGACCCCATAAACATTTCGTCCATTGCTTTGTAATCGCTTCTTATGTCCTGCAACGTATCGTCTTGAGGTACGAGGCGCAGGTTGCCAATATTAGCGGTATCATAAGAGGCTTTAGCGTCTCTGAAGAACAAGGTTTTGTTTGCACGACTTGAGTGAGCAGCGGTATGTCCGCAAGGGCTTTTTCTGTTACGCCCTCTGATCCATCATGAACGTGTCGTAATAATGTCGAGACATTTTCATGTAACTGAAAAAAAGCAGTGTAGCTTTGCATCCCCAGCAGTTTGTCGTCCCGCAGACAGGAAAGGGCTATGAGCAAACAACAACGCAAGCAAGACAGTCTCGCATTGACAGCCATCCCTGAGGAAGGCTCCACTGCACCGTATCGGGAAACAAAAGCCGCAGTTAAGGATAACGAACATTTGTTTCGGCTACTTTTTGATTGTGCTCCAGATGCGATGTTTGTCGCAAATATCGAGACGGGAATAATTGAAGATGCCAACCAAGCAGCAACTAGGTTGCTCCTACGCTCAACAGAGGAAATCATCGGCATGCATTTCAGTATGCTGCACCCCCTGGAAATGCTGGAAAAAACTAAGGAGCATTTTCATACTCACATTCTGCAATCAGAAGTAAATGGTGAGATCCTCCCGATCGAACATTACGCTTTGCGTTCTGATGGGATGACCGTGCCTATAGAGGTCATGGCAGCAAGTCTGACCTTTGATAATAGTAAAAAGCTGCTGGGAATTTTTCGGGATATTTCCCGGCGCCGTCAAATGGAGACTGAATTACGTGAAAGCGCAATGCAGCTCGCCAAGTTCAATAAGGCTCTCGAGGAAGAACTAGATAAACGTGAGAAAATAGAACTTGAGCTTCGCAAGCGGAGAGAGCGTTTTGAAACGCTGTTCAATTGCATGGCCCAAGGTGCCTTTTATTGGAATCAAAATGAAGGTCTGAGCGACGTCAATCCATCTGCCCTGGAACTCTTAGGCCTCTCAAGGGAGCAGTTCCTGGAAAGAGGCTCATCTTTCCCACAATGGAAGGTTGTCAACGAAGATGGCTCTGAACTACCTCTAGAGGAGCGTCCCTCCAGCCTTGTGCTAAGTGGTAGGCCCGTTCGAGATAAAATTGTTGGTGTATTCAACCCGAAGACTGGAGCACATGTTTGGCTGGTGGTCAACGCCCACCCGCAGTTCAGGGAAAGCGAGAGCCAACCTGCCGAGGTATTCGTCACACTGCACGATATCACGGACATCAAGCAGATGGAAAGCGAGCTGCGAAAGTCCCGGAAAAACCTGGAGAAACGAGTAGAAGAGCGCACTCATGAGTTGCAGAACACCTATGGCCAACTGCTGCATGCGGAAAAACTGAGTGCTATTGGCAGTCTTTCCGCCTCCATCGCTCATGAATTCAACAACCCTCTGCAGAGTGTCATGACTGTAATCAAGGGAATTCGCAGTCACTGCTGTCCTTTAGGTGAAAAAGAGAAAGCACTCATAGACATGGCGCTTAAGGAGTGTGGGCGGATGCGGGATCTTATCAGAAGCCTGCAGGACTTTAATCGACCGACCTCGGGCCGTTGGGCGCCAATGAATCTAAATACCACAATTGATTGCATCCTGCTGTTGGGTAAATATCAGTACGCGCGAAAAGGAATTACTGTGGTGAGAAATTATGCAACCGATCTTCCGCAGATCAACGCGGTGGCCGACCAGGTGAAGCAGGTCCTGCTCAACCTTTTAAATAATGCCACTGATGCCTGCGAAGACGGTGGCGGTACGATTACTATCAGTACGGCCATAGATGACGGGAGCTATGTGAAGATTGCTGTAAGAGATTCCGGCAAAGGAATCCCGCCCGAGATCATGCCCAGGATCTTCGAGCCTTTTTTTACTACAAAACCAGAGTCTAAAGGTACCGGTCTTGGTCTGTCGGTGAGCCACGACATTGTGAAAAAACACGGAGGCCGTATAGAGGTTGCCAGTGAATCTGGAGGAACTACTGTATTCACAGTTGTTCTCCCAGTCATTGGTCATCCCGTAGACAACGGGATTTCTCCTCAGTGATTGACAAGATGAAAGCTGCTGAAAGGAAATACCTATACCTCATTCAGGGTTTGATATCATTCCCCAGGACGGATTGCGGCAGATCTCTCCGATATCGTTCGACATCGAGAAATAAATGGTTGCTTGTGTGATACCCAAATTCCTCCAGATTGCCTTGTTCAAACAAGCGGAGGAAATGGCTCCGACACTCATCCATAAGCCGATGGCCATGACCAATCAAAAAAAATGCGGTCCATGGCACAGTCGTCCTACTATGACGTTAATTAAGATGGCAAGAATTGTCGACCCCTATGCAATTGCTGCTATAATGATCGGTCTGTGATAAGTTTCTAAATCCTTTAAGTATGGTCAATGGCGGTCGCAACATGTGTCCTAATCTGGCGCAGTCTGGGCGTCTAGCGTTCTGAGTGCGTGGATTGCTGACCATATCAATCGGATAAAAAAGGAAGACAAGGGCTGGCCGGGGGTTGACTAGTTGATTGGCGGGATTGGTGAATACTTCCTTGCCCCCAACTGCACAATCGATTCTGAAATCGAAGCGGTGCGACAGATTTTGACTGAAACTGCGGCGTCGCAGAAAGCAGGGGCCATGGCCAAAAAGTCAGACAGATGTTTGCTTTACTCGTTAGAAAGGGAGACCAATTTATTTCTCTCTTGACACATATTTAAGCTAACAGTTAGTTAGAGGTCTACTTACTTTCCATTTGAAAAAGCTTAAATTTCCAATAGCTTTGTACGGTTGTAAGATGTTATGTTGTATTATTAGATTGGAAATATGACGAAACAACTACCTAAGACAACAACTTGATTTAACATGGAATCATCTTCTTATTGGTTATTATTTTTATCTGCAGCCATTGTGATAAATATCACACCTGGTCCGGATATGATCTACATCCTCTCCAGGACAATAGCTCAAGGACGAAAGATTGGGATTGCATCATCTTTTGGGG